>OHJK01000509.1_pt1 | contig 24659 bp, 20 predicted proteins | sample 1568541 | NCBI WGS metagenome assembly OHJK01 (sample SAMEA3879535, study PRJEB24766) | human gut metagenome | biome: human-associated habitat; feature: feces | place: USA | collected 1985/1987
TTAAAAATCTGCGTCATCCGCGTCAAAGCGATAGCAAGTATAAGTTTTCAGACAAGTTGGGGGAAGAGGGACTTTTATGTTAATCTCTGTAATCTTCGGTGAAAGTTTCTGTGTTTTTCCTACATTTGTTTCACACTTAATTGTCTGTGAACATGCTTGATTGGAACTTCATTGCCAGCCAGATTGCTACGATAGCCTTCGACATTGTTTATTTCGGTGCCATCATCGGAACGATTGTCGTCATTATCCTCGACAACCGCAATCCGGTGAAAACCATGGCATGGATACTGATACTGATGTTCCTTCCCATCGTGGGGCTGGTGTTTTACTTCTTCTTCGGGCGTAGTCAGCGCCGTGTGCGCATGATAGGGAAGAAGAGTTACAGCCGCTTGTTGAAGAAACCTATGGCGGAATATCTGGCGCAGGACTCATGTGCGCTTCCCATCAATTACAGTCGTCTCATATCCTTGTTCCGTAATACCAACCAGGCTTTCCCCTTCGATGGAAACCGGGTGGAAGCCTATACCCTGGGGCTCTCCATGCTGCAATCCCTGCTGCGCGAACTGGGGAAAGCAACGAAGCATATCCACATGGAATTCTATATCTTTGAGGACGATGCCATTGGGCGCTTGGTGCGTGATGTCCTGATGGAAAAGGCGCGTGCCGGGGTAGAGGTACGTGTGATTTATGATGATGTGGGTTGCTGGCATGTTCCCAACCGTTTTTTTGAAGAGATGCGCGAGGCCGGTATCGAGGTACGCAGCTTTCTGAAGGTACGTTTTCCGCTTTTCACCAGTAAGGTGAACTATCGTAATCATCGGAAAATAGTTGTCATTGACGGGCGCATCGGCTTTGTGGGGGGTATGAATCTTGCCGAACGCTATATGCGCGGATTCTCATGGGGCATCTGGCGGGACACACATCTGTTGTTGGAGGGCAAGGCTGTTCACGGATTGCAGACCGCCTTCCTACTCGATTGGTACTTTGTGGACCGTACACTGATTACGTCTACCCGCTATTTCCCGAAAATAGAAAACTGCGGTACTTCCTTGGCGCAGATTGTAACGAGTGAGCCCGTAGGCCCATGGAAAGACATTATGCAGGGACTTGTCATATCCATTTCCAGCGCAAAGAAATATTTCTATATCCAGACTCCCTACTTCCTGCCCACCGAAGCCGTACTTGTTGCTATGCAGACAGCAGCCTTGTCAGGTGTCGATGTGCGTCTGATGTTGCCCATGCGTGCTGATAACCGCTTGACGCATCTGGGTTCCTGCTCTTATCTGGCAGATGTGCTCTATTCGGGAGTCAAGGTCTATTTCTATAAGAAAGGCTTCTTGCACTCCAAACTGATGGTTTCGGATGATGAGTTGTCCACGGTAGGCTCTACGAATGTGGATTTCCGCAGTTTTGAACATAACTTTGAGGTGAATGCCTTCATCTATGACACAGAAACAGCGCTTCAGATGCGCGAAATCTTCCTTCAAGACCAGCGCGACTGCGTACAAGTATTCCTGAAGAACTGGGTGAAGCGCCCCTGGTATCGTAAGGCTGCAGAGAGTGTGGTGCGGCTGATGGCACCGCTGTTATAATGAAGAATGATGAATGAAGAATTTCTTGAAGTGTATTCATATCGTACCATTCTTCATTCATCATTTAAATATCGTGAAGTTCACGCTCCCGTATACCCTTCTCTCCACAAAGTGCGGATGTTCCTCGAAACTGTTTTTCTTCCCGTGTTCCAAGACGAAGAGTCCGTCTTCTTTCAGCAAGTTGTTCTCGAAGATGAGATCGGGCAAGGTTTCCAGCCCGGCAAGCTCGTAGGGAGGGTCAGCAAAGATAAAGTCGAACTGCTCGCGTCCGCTTTTGAGGTATTTGAATACGTCACCGCGTATGGGTAGGCACTTGTCCGTCTTTAATTCCTGCATAATTTTGCAGATGAAGGCATAGTGGTCGCGGTCTTTTTCCACGCTGATTACTTGGTCGCAGCCTCTGGACACAAGCTCGATGCTGATGCTGCCCGTACCGGCAAATAGGTCGAGGGCACGGATGCCGTCCTCAAAGTCCATGTAGTTGGAGAGCACATTGAACAGATTCTCTTTGGCAAAGTCTGTGGTGGGGCGTGCCTTGAAGGAGTGGGGCACGTCGAAACGTCTTCTTTTGTATATTCCGCTGATTACTCGCATAGGGTTATGGCTTGCAGGTCAAGATTAGTGGCGGGATTCATGATGAATACCTGCCGGATGAATTTTCGCAGTTCGGGCAGTAGCAGTTCTTTGTCGTTTAGGTCACCGGTCAGGTGCAGCTCATCGCGTTCCTGCTCGAAGCCGAGTTGTTTCCATATATATAATAGGTAGTAGACACGGTCGGGTGTGCTTCTGCATTCAAAGGAATTGGCAAGAAGGAGGCGTCCGCGCTCGTAGCCGTATACGTCTACGGCATCTTTTCGCAAGTGTGCATACATCTTCCGGTTGTTGCCCAAGCGGCTCTTTGAGGAGAAGAACTCAATGAAGGGGCTGGCTTGGGAATAGAACTTGACATCGGGATACTGTTCGCGAAGGAAGGAGCAGGCACTCTTATCCATGCCGAACAGTACGACAGTGCTGTTCTTATGCAGTATGTTGTATTGTACGGTTTCGTTTTCCCGTTTAGGATGGTTGTGATAGAAAATGATTTCCGTTTGTTCGTCCTCGAAGAACTCCAGGGGAATGAACGTGAAGCGTTTGTCTGCCATGAGCACATTGACACGGCGGAAGGGGCGTTCCAGCCATGCCAGTTCGCGGAAGGTCTGTTTCAGATTGGCTGTGAGGGAGAAGGACTCGTCCACTGCACGGTCGTAGTAAGAGAACTCGCCGTCGCCCAAAGGGTTGAACACAGAAAAAGAAAATCCATCCGTACTGAGACGGATGGATAATGTATACTGTTCCGATTTATTAAAATCAGTCGTTTCTATCATACGTTTGTCGGGGTGAGATTATTCCCAGTTACCGGCGTTGTTGTTAGCTGTTTCCAAGCTACCAATCATCAGACCGCAGTACTTGCCAAGTTTGGTTTGTACGTCCTTGATGTTGGCAATTTCTTGTGCATCCAGACCGTTCAAATAAACTTCGTACGGAGTCTTCACTTCGAGCAGACAGAAAGGAGCACCGGATTTAGCTGTATCGTTCTTGATGGCCATTTCGAACTGTGCACCGTTTCCGAAGGGAACATATCTCATTGAATCGGGGTTGAAACCTTTCGGGAAGATAGTATCCAATACGGCTACCCACAGAGTATCACGCTTGAAGTTTTCCAATCCCCATTTCTTGACGTCAGCATAGTTACCTGTCTTCTTTGCCTTATTGATGATGTTGATGGCTTTCTTTTCAGTCAGACCGTCTTCCAGCTGCTTATCGTTCAGTTCTCCTTGCTTGAAGATGAACGGAAGTTTCTGGTTTTTAACAAAGTCAATCAGAGAGTCGAAGCTTGCAGTATATTGCTGGTCATGTAAAGTACGATATTCCAATTGTGCTTTACGGATGTCAATCAGACGTGCAATGACGGCTGCGTCTCTGTGCTTCTTTGCTTTTTCAAAGTTGATAGGACCCATAATGCTGGTGTAACAAATATAAATTAGCACCAAAGCACATAAGCCTAAAATGACATTAAATACTGTTTTCATGATAAATATGTTTTTTAGTTGTTATATTCGCACCGCAAAAATAAAAGAAATTAATTTAAAAACGATAGTTCCCTTTACTTTTTTCTGTTACAAAAATGATAAATAACTATTTAGAAAGGCAAATTAAGGAAAATTTTCCTTACCAACCAACTCCTGAGCAAGAAATTGCTGTAAAATCTTTATCGGAGTTCCTTCTGTCACCCCGTAGCGAGGTGGCTTTTATGCTTCGTGGTTATGCGGGGACGGGTAAAACATCGTTGGTCGGTGCCTTGGTGCGGACGTTGGATAAGTTGCAACAAAAGTCGGTATTGCTGGCACCGACCGGACGGGCGGCAAAAGTTTTCTCGGCGTATGCGGGGCATCCGGCGTTTACAATTCATAAAAAAATTTATAGACAGCAATCTTTCTCCAATGAGCTGAGCAATTTTTCTGTGAACGATAATTTGACAACTCACACTTTATATATAGTGGATGAGGCCTCGATGATTTCCAATGAGGGACTGTCCGGTTCCATGTTCGGCACGGGCAGATTGCTGGACGACCTGGTGCAGTTTGTCTATTCCGGCCAGGGATGCCGCCTGCTGCTGATGGGCGATACGGCACAGCTGCCGCCGGTGGGGGAGGAGCAGAGCCCTGCCCTCTTTGCCGATGCCTTGAAAGGCTACGGGCTGGAAGTGGTGGAGGTGGACTTGACGCAGGTGGTGCGTCAGGAGCAACAGTCGGGCATTTTGTGGAATGCCACCCGCCTGAGGCAGTTGATAGCGGAAGACGATTGCTACAGCCTGCCAAAGATAAAGGTTTCGGGGTTTGCCGACATTAAAGTTCTGCCCGGAAATGAGCTGATAGAAACGCTGAGCTCTTGCTACGACCGCGACGGGCTGGATGAAACCATCGTGGTGTGCCGTTCCAACAAGAGGGCGAACATCTACAACAAAGGCATCCGTGCGCAGATTCTCTGGCGTGAGGATGAATTAAACACCGGTGATTTGTTGATGGTGGCGAAAAATAACTACTTCTGGACGGAAAAGGAGAAGGAGATGGATTTCATTGCCAACGGTGAGACTGCCGTGGTGCGCCGCGTGCGCCGTACGCGAGAGCTGTATGGCTTCCGCTTTGCAGACGTGACGCTGGTCTTTCCCGACTATAACGACTTTGAACTGGAAGTGAACATGCTGCTCGATACGCTGCATACCGACTCGCCTGCGCTGCCCAAGGCAGAAAACGACCGGCTTTTCTACTCCGTCCTCGAAGATTATGCCGACATCACCGTGAAGCGCGAGCGGATGAAGAAGATGAAGGCAGACCCGTACTACAACGCCTTGCAAGTGAAGTATGCCTATGCCGTGACTTGCCACAAGGCGCAGGGCGGGCAATGGAAGAATGTCTTTCTGGACCAGGGGTATATGACGGATGAATATCTGACACCCGATTATTTCCGTTGGCTCTACACCGCCTTTACCCGTGCCACGGGAACGCTCTACTTGGTGAACTATCCGGAAGAACAAATAGTTTGAAAAAGAGAGGGGTACCGATGCAGTATTCTGGCATTTTTTGTATTTTTGTAGATAGAACAACTATAACTGAACAAGTATGAAGAAGCTATACTCTCTCTTTGCTTTGATAGCACTGCTGTTTACCGCTTCCGGTTGCGAGGACGATTACCGAAGCATGGTACTTTTCGAAGGTGTGGAGCCTATCTACCAGATTGGGACATGTGACAATCTGGTGTCCAATCTTTCTTATTATCTTTCTGAAACAAACGAAGATACAGTGCTGGGCATTGACGGCGGCGACGGTTCCTATAATGTGATTAACGAGCACGAGTCGGTGGCTTCCGTGACTTTTACCGATGATGTCAACGGGTATCAGCGTATCAAGATTCATCCGCTGGCAGAGGGGGAGACGATTGTGAAGGTGATGGATGGTTCCGGTGAGGAAACACAACTGCGCATCACGGTGAAAGGTCGTAGGCAATATACGTTGACGAAAATGGGCCTCGAGTATGGTATCAGTAGTGGTGCACCGACGGAACTGCTGGGTGATGTTTCTAAGGCACTTGCCGAGCGTCCTTGGGTGAAGGATGGCGGGTATTATGTGCTGGTGCCCGAAGATTTCTCCAATAGTATGTGGAAAGGTGTATTGGAAATCTATCCGACGGGAAAAGAGGAGGAACCGCTAATGGGGATATACGAGACAGTTCCAGTGGAAGATGAGAACGGAGATACATATGCATTGTGGCAGTTTACTTATAATGGAGAGAAGAGGCTCTTTACGCGGACGGTCTCGGGAAATGGTAAATGTGTACTTGCGGAAAATGTAACTCCTTTCTGTCCTTCCGGTTTGCTGCCCGAAGGTGCACTGGTGGTTTATCGCGAAATGTTTATACTTCGGATGGAATAAGGTTTTAGTGGAAATCTTGTCAAGAGCAGATTTACGAAAGATTAACAGACGGGAGGCTTAGGCTTCCCGTTTTTGTTTCTGTTGCGCATCATCTGTCTGTTCTGTATGCATCATTCGTTTGCTTCGAATGCATTGTCTGTTTGTTCTGGACTAATCATCCGTTCCCTCCACTTCACTGTCCCAAACCTTAGGGTTTTTCACGGAAACCCCAGGGCTTTGGAGGGTAAATGCCAGCCATTTCACTTGCTAAGGTGTGGCATTTAGGATGGTAAGGTGTGGAGTTTGGGGAGCCGGCATGTGGCATTTCAAATGGAATACCGTGGAGGATAAAAAGAAAAGGAGAAGCAATGCTCCTCCTTTCCCGGTAGTTTAGTTTTGAAATATCTAAAAAATGACATTACAAATATACAACATCGCAGAGGCGATGTCAAGTGTTTCGCCAATTATTTTCGATTATAATCCTGCCAATTCCAAAACTTTGTCAATGGCAGCGTTCAGTCCGTCAGCATTCTTGCCGCCGGCAGTTGCAAAGTGGGGCTGGCCACCGCCACCGCCTTGGATAAGCTTGGCGGCCTCTTTCACCAGGTTTCCGGCTTTCAGTCCGCCTGCCACGAGGTTGTCGCTCAGCATGACGGTCAGCATCGGCTTGCCTTCGGCTTCAGTTCCTGCCACGAAGAACAGGTTTTCCGTAATCTGGCCACGCAGCTGGAAGGCGATGTTTTTCACTGTTTCTGCCGGCAGGGGAGCACAGAACTTGATGACTTTAACGCCATTGACTTCCTGCACGTTCTTCAGCAGTCTTTCTTTCAGCTGTGCTTCTTTCTCTTTCATGAAGTCCTCTACCTGCTTCTTCAGTCCGGCGTTCTCGTCGATATACTTGCGGATGGTTCCGGCAAGGTCGGGTGCGTTGTTGAAGAGCGCCTTCAAGTCGTGCAGCGTATCCTCGATGGTGTTCATCAGTTCTTCCACGCGTGCACCCGTGTAGGCTTCGATACGGCGCACACCGGCAGCCACGGAGCTTTCGGAGACAATCTTCACCATACCGATGTTTCCGGTAGCGGCTACGTGCGTACCACCACAGAATTCTACGGAAGAACCGAACTGGATAACGCGTACATGGTCGCCGTACTTCTCGCCGAACAGAGCGATGGCGCCCAGTTCTTTGGCTTCTTCGATAGGAATGTTGCGGTATTCCTTCAAAGGTATGTTGGCGCGAATCTTTGCATTAACGATGTGTTCCACCTTGCGGATTTCCTCGTCCGTCACCTTTTGGAAGTGTGAGAAGTCGAAACGCAGGGAGTCTGGTGTAACCAAAGAACCCTTCTGCTCTACGTGCTCGCCCAATACTTCGCGCAGTGCGGCATCCAGCAAGTGGGTGGCAGAGTGGTTGGCAGCACAAGCAGCACGTTTGTCGGTATCCACGCATGCCATCATCGGAGCTTCCAAATGTTGGGGCAGCTTCTTGGTGATGTGGATGGGCAAGTTGTTTTCCTTCTTGGTGTCTACTACTTCGATGGTTTCGAACTCGTTTACCAATACACCGGTATCGCCTACTTGACCGCCGCTTTCGGCATAGAACGGAGTCTTGTCCAGTACAATCTGATACAAGGTTTGGTTCTTCTGCTTCACTTGGCGGTAGCGCAGAATGGATGTTTCGTATTCCGTATAGTCATATCCTACGAATTCGGTAGTACCCTCCTTTAGCGTAATCCAGTCACCGGTCTCTATGGCGGCGGCATTGCGGGCACGCTGTTTCTGCTGCTGCATTTCGGCGTCAAACTCCTTGATGTCGGCAGTCATGCCGTTTTCGCGGAGAATCAGTTCCGTCAAGTCGAGCGGGAAACCGAAGGTATCATATAAGGTAAAGGCATCCTTTCCGCTGATTTCGTTCTTGCCGGCGGCTTTGGCGTCTGCCATGGTCTTTTCCAGCAGGCGGATACCCGTCTCCAGGGTGCGGAGGAAGGAGTCTTCTTCTTCCTTGATAACTTTGGCGATCAGTTCCTTCTGTGCATCCAGTTCGGGATAAGCGGCGCCCATGTTCTCGATGAGTACGGGGAGGAGCTTGTACATGAATGCCTGCTTCTGTCCGAGGAACGTATAACCGTAGCGCACGGCACGGCGGAGGATACGACGGATGACGTAACCTGCCTTGGCATTGCTCGGAAGCTGTCCGTCGGTGATGGAGAAGGCGATGGTGCGGATGTGGTCGGCAATTACACGCATGGCGATGTCCGACTTCTCATCTTCGCCATACTTCTTGCCTGCCATGTCTCCGATGGCTTTCAGTATCGGTTGGAATACGTCGGTGTCGTAGTTGGAGGTCTTTCCCTGCAGTGTGCGCACCAGTCGCTCGAAGCCCATGCCGGTGTCGATAACCTTGGCGGGAAGTCCTTCCAGGCTGCCGTCCGCCTTGCGGTTGAACTGCATGAACACGAGGTTCCAGATTTCAATCACCTGCGGGTGGTCTTTGTTCACTAGCTGGCTGCCGGGTACTTTGGCTTTCTCTTCTTCCGAACGGGAGTCCACATGGATTTCCGAACACGGGCCGCACGGTCCCGTATCACCCATTTCCCAGAAGTTATCGTGTTTGTTGCCATTCAGAATGTGGTCTTTCGGCAAGAACTGCTCCCAATAGGAAGCGGCTTCGTTGTCGCGTTCCAGTCCTTCTTCGGCGCTGCCCTCGAATACGGTGGCGTAGAGGTCTTTGGGGTTGAGTTTCAGTACATCCACCAGATACTCCCATGCCCAGGAGATGGCTTCCTTCTTGAAGTAGTCGCCAAACGACCAGTTGCCCAGCATCTCGAACATGGTGTGGTGGTAGGTATCGTGACCCACTTCCTCCAGGTCGTTGTGCTTTCCGCTTACGCGAAGGCATTTCTGCGAGTCAGCAACTCTTTTGTATTTCGCCGGGTGGTTGCCCAAAATAATATCTTTAAACTGGTTCATTCCCGCATTGGTGAACATCAACGTGGGGTCATCCTTAATCACCATCGGGGCCGAAGGCACTATCTGGTGACCTTTACTTTCGAAGAAACTCTTGAAAGAGTCTCTGATTTCGTTTGCAGTCAACATACTCTCTATTGATTTATCTGATTCTAATTTGATTTATCTTCTTCTGTCGTTTTTTGTCCGTTTCTTACTACTAACTACTTGCTACTTAGTCTTAATATTCTTGAAAAAACTGTGCAAAGATAGCTTGTTTTTATTACTTTTGTCGCATTGACAAGCGAAATATTTCCTAAGATGCGCAAAGTTTACTACATTTATAATCCCCAGACGCAGACGTACGACCGTATTTATCCTACCGTGAGGCAGCGGGCGCTGAGCATTCTCCGCCGTTTGTTCATCGGTATGGGGCTGGGTGCGGGCAGTTTCATCGTATTGCTGCTTATCTTCGGCTCTCCGTCGGAGAAGGAGTTGCGAAAGGAGAACAGCAAACTGCAGGCGCAGTACAACGTCCTCTCCCGCCGGCTGGACGAGGCTATGGGAGTGCTGCAAGACATACAGCAGCGTGATGACAATCTGTACCGGGTGATTTTCATGGCCGACCCTATTCCTTCTGCCATCCGTCAGGCTGGATACGGCGGTACCAACCGCTATGAGCATCTGATGGATATGGCTAACTCCGACTTGGTTATCAATACCACGCAGAAAATGGATATGATTAGCAAGCAACTCTATATCCAGTCCCGCTCCTTTGACGATGTGGTGGAGATGTGCAAGAATCATGATGAAATGCTGCGCTGCATTCCTGCCATACAGCCGGTTTCCAATAAAGACCTCCGTAAGACCGCTTCGGGTTACGGTACGCGTATCGACCCCATTTATGGTACCAGCAAGTTCCATGAGGGTATGGACTTTTCGGCTCCCCAGGGCACGGATGTCTATGCCACGGGAGATGGCACCGTGGTGCAGATGGGCTGGCAATCGGGCTATGGCAACAGAATTGTGATAGACCACGGCTTCGGTTATCAGACGGTGTATGCACACTTGCGCGATTTCCGGACGAAGTTGGGCAAGAAAGTGGTACGTGGTGAGGTCATTGGCGGGGTAGGCAGTACGGGCAAGAGTACTGGTCCGCACTTGCACTACGAAGTACACGTTAAGGGAAAAGTTGTGAATCCCGTCAACTACTACTTCATGGATCTCAGTGCCGAGGATTATGACCGCATGATACAGATTGCGGCGAACCATGGTAAGGTGCTTGATTGACGGATGATTTATAGAGAAAGGATTACATCATGCTGAATACAGATAAGAATTTAAAGTTATATTACTCCATCAGCGAGGTGGCTGCCATGTTCGATGTCAACGAATCACTGCTCCGTTTCTGGGAAAAGGAGTTTCCGCAACTCAATCCGAAGAAGGGGGGGCGGGGAATACGCCAGTACCGTAAGGAGGACATTGAGACAGTGAAACTTATCTATCATCTGGTGAAGGAGCGCGGAATGACCTTGCCCGGCGCCCGCCAACGGATGAAAGACAATAAAGAAGCTACGATACGCAACTTTGAAATCGTAGATCGCCTGAGAGCTATCCGCGAAGAACTGGTAGGCATGAAACTGGCATTGGATGAGTTTACTTACGAGGATGTGGAGAGCTTGAAGGAAAATATTCAAGGACTGAAGTAGAATAAATACCACTCCGTTTATTCCTCTACTCTCGTCACTTGTTTTATATTCTGTATCTGCTTCAGGTTATTGCAGATAGTGCGCACGTCGTCCACATCGTGTACATAGAGTTGTATCTTTCCTTCGAAGATACCGTCGTTGGTTTCGATGGTCAGTTTACGGATATTCACGTTGAGCTGGCGGGAGATGACTTGAGTTACTTCGTTCAGCAATCCCATGCTGTCTATACCTTTTATATATATGGTGACGAGGAACGACAAATCCTTGTGAGTGTCCCACTCGGTGGCGATGATACGGTTTCCGTAGCTACTCTTAAGGCGGGTGGCAACGGGGCATTGGCGCTTGTGGATGACAACACGGTTTTGCTCGTCGATGTATCCCAGTACGTCGTCACCCGGAATGGGATGGCAACAGTCGGCCATAATATAGTTCTTTGAGATGGTCTCTTCCGTCAGCTTCAGAATCTGCTTAGTGTTGATTTTCTCTTGCGGTGTTTTCTCTTCCGGTTGTTCTTTGGCATCCTTGTTGTCCTTGTTACCGAAGGAGAAGGTCAGGAACTTCTTCCAGTTGCTGTTCTGCTTTTCCTTGAACACGTTCTTGTCGGCATCGCCCAGCACAACCCGTTTGTTGCCGATGGCAACGAGCAGCTCGTCGCGGGTGTGGAAGCCGTGCAGCCTGGTCAGCTTGTCCAGAGCAGCATCATCCATACGTATATCCTCGTTTTTGAAGAATTCGTTCAGTATGGTTTCACCTTCTTTCTGATAGGCTTTCGCCTCTTTGCGCAGGATGGCGGCAATCTTGGCGCGGGCGCGGGCAGTGGTGGCATACACTTCCCACTCCGGCTGTACGCGTTGCGATTTGGAGGTCAATATCTCTACCTGGTCACCGCTTTGCAGTTTGTGGCTTAGGGGAACCAGTTTGTGGTTTACCTTGGCGCCGATGCAGTGGCTGCCGATGTCGGTATGCAAGGAGAAGGCAAAGTCCAGTGCCGTAGAGTTCTGCGGCATGGTCTTGAGGTCGCCTTTCGGGGTGAAGACGAAAATTTCCGATGCAAACAAGTTCAGTTTGATGGTATCGAGAAAATCGATGGCGTCCGGTTGTGGGTCGTCCAGAATTTCCTTGATGGTACGCAACCATTTCTCCAGTTCGCCTTCATCTTCGCTGCCTCCGCCTTCTTTGTATTTCCAGTGGGCGGCAAAGCCTTGTTCGGCAACGTCATTCATGCGTTCACTGCGGATTTGTACTTCAATCCATTGCCCGTTGTTACCCATAAGGGTGACGTGCAGGGCTTGGTAGCCGTTGGCTTTGGGATGGCTCACCCAGTCGCGCAGGCGGTCAGGGTGGGGCTTGTATATCTTGGATATGGAGACGTAAATGTCGAAGCAGTCGTTTAGCTCTTCCTCTATATTGCGGGGCTCGAAGATGATGCGGACAGCAAGCAAATCATAGATTTCCTCGAAGGGGACATGCTTGGTCTGCATTTTGTTCCAGATGGAGTAGATGGACTTTACACGGGCAAGGATACGGTATTTCAGTCCCATTTTGTCCAGTTGCGCCCGTATCGGAGCGGTGAACTCATTGAATACCTTGTCGCGCTCCACGGCGGTGGCTTCCAGTTTCTCTTCTATCTCGTGGTACTCTTCCGGATGTTCGTACTTGAAGCTCAGGTTTTCCAGTTCTGTCTTGATTTTGTACAAGCCGAGGCGGTTGGCGAGCGGGGCATAAATATAGAGTGTTTCGCCTGCAATCTTGAACTGCTTGTTGGGCAGCATGGAGCCGAGTGTACGCATGTTATGCAGACGGTCGGCTATCTTGATGAGGATAACCCGGATATCGTCGGACATGGTGAGCAGCAGCTTCTTGAAGTTCTCTGCCTGCGCCGAGGCACGGTCGCCGAAGATACCGCCGGAAATCTTTGTCAGCCCGTCTACAATCTGGGCGATTTTGGGACCGAAGATGTTTTCAATATCCTCTACGGTGTAGTCGGTGTCCTCCACCACATCATGCAGCAATGCCGAGCATATGGAAGTAGACCCCAGTCCTATCTCATTACAGACAATCTTTGCCACAGCAATGGGGTGCATGATGTAGGGCTCGCCGGAACGACGCTTAATGCCCTTATGCGCCTGGTTGGCAAAGTTGAATGCTTTGGTTATTATTTCGACGCGCTTGCGGTGCTTGGTGGCCAAATAGTCGTTCAACAGTTCTTGGAATGCCTGTTCGATCATTTCCTCTTCGGCTTTTTCCTTTTCCTTCTGACTTATATTTTCTTCCATATACTGCTTTCTCCTTTCTTCACTTCACTTTTTGCAAAAATAAGCAATTTTCAACACCGGGCAAGCGTTTATGTCTTTATTTATAAATCTTCAAGCGCTTTCCTGCGGAGATTCTGGTACTGCGCAATCCATTCCAACTTTTTAACTGATTGACAGTGACGCCGTATTTCCGTGCAATGCTGCCGAGATTCTCGCCACTGCGTATCTTGTGGTAGGTGACATTCCCCGTAGCGGTACTGCCTTTGCTGCTACGTGCCGTCGAGCGTGTATTGGAAACGGCCACGACTCTGCGGTTCTTGAACAGCTCGTTACTGCGGTGGGCATAGATGGTGTCTTGCTTGTCAATGAAGGCACTGATGTAGTTGATGGGGAGGCGTAGCGTCTGCGGCTTGCTCTCTCCGGGGATGATGCTTTTCTTGAATTGGGGATTCAGGCTCTTTATCTGGTCCAGGCTGATGCCGCATAGGTCGGAAATCTGCTCGAAATGAAGGTTACGGCTTACTTGCACCGTATCGGTTGCTTCCGGAATGTCGGTTTCCATGGGGCAGATGTTGTGCTTGCAGTAGTAGGTCATTACGTAGTTGGCGGCAATGAAGGCGGGCACGTAGCCGCGTGTCTCTTTGGGCAGATAGTTGTAGATTTCCCAATAATCGGTTTTCCCTCCCGAGCGGCGGATGGCTTTGTTGATGGTGCCCGGACCGCAGTTGTAGGCGGCAATCACCAGGTTCCAGTCTTTGTAAATGTCATACATGTCCTTCAGGTAGCGTGCTGCCGCCCAGGTCGCCTTTATCGGGTCACGGCGTTCGTCTACGAGGCTGTTGCTTTCCAGTCCGTATATCTTTCCGGTGGCGAGCATAAACTGCCATAGTCCGCAGGCTCCCGCGCGGGATACGGCAGAAGGGTTGAGAGCGGATTCTATGATGGGCAGGTATTTCAGCTCGAGCGGCAGGCCGTAGGCATCCAGCGCTTCTTCGAAGATGGGCATATAGAAGTTGCAGGCGCTCAGCATGAAGGCAACCTGGTTGCGCAGACGTCCGGCATACATGTCGATGAACTTGCGCACAATCTCGTTGTATGGCATTTCCATGACGGTCGGCATGCGCGACAACCGGTCTATGTATACAGAGTCACTGAACATCGGGTTTACGGTAGAGGTGCTGCAGTCTTTTCCCAAGTCTATGTAATTCTTGGCTTTCCAGTCATTGAGCAGGCTGTCCAGCGGATAGGTCATGCTTTTGGGCAGCTCGATGGATTCCTGGCGTTCCGTGCCGTTTTCGCAGATAAGCACTTCCACGCTTTCTTGCGCATGCATGGCCGGAGCGGTGAAGAGGGCGCAAAACAGAAGCGAGGAACCGAGAATAATTCTTTTCATATATATGGCCTTGTGTGTCATTAGGTAATAATTTATGCTTTAATTTTCGTTTTTAGAATCGGAAACTGCATTGCACGCCGACGTTCTTATTAGAGGAACCAGTCATCTGGCTGTTGATTATGGCAGGTTCCACTTTCATGCTGAGGTCGGGGGTGATGTCAAAGTTGGACAGCTCTGCGTCTACGTATGCGTCGACAACGGACAGCAGGTATACACCGATAAAGGCGAAGATGCTCAAGTCGCGGTATCGTCGGAAGGTATCCTTACGCTTCCGTAGTGTCTCCGTCAGCTGGCTTTCGGTATAGTTATAGTTGGGAGGCAGCAGGTCGGTAATGGTACTGGAGTTGAAATTACCATTTACGGCATCCTTGTAGGCGGCCGAATAGTCCTTATACATCTTGCTGTTCCACGTAAGGGCATAGGCACAACCGGCAAATCCTCCATAGAAGATGGGCAGTTTCCAATACTTGCGGTTGTAAATTTGTCCACCGCCGGGAATGACGAGGGCAAGCCAGGTGGCTTTTGTGGGATTAGGTACCCACCTTTTGGGGTCGATGGCCTTTTGCAGACTGTCTGTAGGCACGGGCTGTTCCTTCAGGTCGGGGCTGGCAGTCATTTCCAGCATCTTCCGCTTGTTTTCGGCTGCAAGACTGTCGGCAACAGTGAGGCTGTCCCGGTTCACCACGGTGTTGAGTGTATCGGTCTGATGCCGCTGCGCACGCTTGGAAGCGGCACGTGGACGGTCTTGACCATACATAGCAATCCCTGCCATCTGTAAAAAACAGAGCAGCAGGGCAATGGCTAACTGATATATTCTTCCTTTTTTCCTCATTTATTTCTTCAGCGTATCAAGAATGCCGATGATACGTTCCAATTCTTCTTCGTTATTGAACGGGATACTGATTTTACCTTTTCCTTTCTCCGAGCAGGTTAGCTGCACCTTGGTACTGAAAAAGCCCGAGAGCTGTTGTTTCAGCATATTGAATTCTTCGGGCAGTTTGGCGCGCTTGGGGGCAATCTTACGACCACCGCTCTTCACGCTTTCGCCTTCACTCAGTGACTTTACGATTTCTTCCACTTTGCGTACGGAATACCCGTGCTCCAGGATTTCTTCGAAAATCTTCACTTGCAGTTTGGGATCGCCAAGCGTTACCAAAGCGCGGGCATGTCCCATGTCTATCTGCTTGTTCTGCAGTCCCATCTGGACGGGGGCGGGCAGTTTGAGCAGGCGCAGGTAGTTGGCAATGGTGGTACGCTTCTTACCTACGCGTTCGCTGAGGCGTTCCTGCGTCAGTCCGTATTGTTCCAACAGATGCTGGTAAGCGAGGGCTATTTCTACGGAGTTCAAGTCTTCGCGCTGTATGTTTTCGATGAGCGCCATTTCCATGACGTTCTCGTCATCTGCAGTGCGGATATAGGCAGGGATGCTTGTCAGTCCGGCAAGCTGCGAAGCACGGAAACGACGCTCGCCGGCGATAATCTGGTATTCGTCGTCGCTAAGCTTGCGCAGGGTGATGGGCTGTATGATGCCGATTTCGGAGATGGAATCGGCTAACTCCTGCAACGCAACCGGGTCGAATTCATGACGGGGCTGGTTGGGATTGACCGTAATCTTCGACAGCTCTATCTCATTGATAGAGGAGGAGCCTTCGGTCTTTACTTCATCCATGGAGAAGAGGGCGTCTAGCCCGCGTCCTAATGCATTTCTTTGTGCCATCTGTTTATTTACTATTTGACGATTTACAATTTAACCATACGGGATGATTTGTTTGTGCATTGTAAATATGGTATTTATCACTAATCATTAATCACTAACCACTATAATCACTTCTTTTCGTTTCTGCTTATCAATTCCTTGGCAAGTGCCATGTGGTTTTTGGCTCCGGTTGAGTCTGCGTCATAGAGAATGGTGGGCAGGCCGTAGCTGGGAGCTTCGCTCAGTTTCACATTGCGCTGGATGACGGTGTTGAATACCAATTCCTGGAAGTGGCGTTTCACTTCATCGTAAATCTGGTTGGCCTGGCGCAGACGCGAGTCGTACATCGTCAGCAGGAAGCCTTCGATTTCGAGGGCAGGGTTCAGCTTGGACTTGATGATTTTAATGGTATTCAGCAATTTGCTGATGCCTTCCAGTGCAAAATATTCCGCTTGTACGGGGATGATTACCGAATCGGCGGCAGTCAGTGCGTTGACCGTAATCAGACCCAAAGACGGGGAACAGTCTATCAAGATATAATCAAACTCATTCTTCAGCGGAGCGAGTACTTCTTTCAGTATCTTTTCGCGGTTTTTCAGATTGAGCATCTCTATTTCGGCACCTACCAGATTGATGTGGGAGGAGATTACCTTCAGTGTGTCTATCTCCGTGTCATGAAGGGCCTCGCGTACGTCTGCACGGTCAATAATGCACTCGTAGATAGTACATTCCGACTGCTTGATGTCCACACCCAATCCTGAGGAGGCATTGGCCTGCGGGTCGGCATCTACAACGAGCACTTTCTTTTCAAGCGTGGCGAGTGAGGCTGCGAGGTTGATTGTCGTCGTAGTCTTGCCTACACCACCCTTTTGGTTAGCCATAGCAATTATTTTTCCCATAATCTCAATATTTATTGGCAGCGAAATAAGTGATAATTCCGGATAGCGCCTACAAATTTGGAGAAAGATTGCAAAAACGGTTGATAAGTCGGCTGTTTTGTTAATAACTCACAGACGTTTACCGCTGTTTTTCTTCTTGTAAATTGCGCGTAAAGCGTTCTTTCTCTGTTTAGTGGGCAAATATACGTATTTATCTTGAAATGAAGCTGATTTTTTGTCTCGCTTGCAGAAGATTAAGATTTGTAAACCAATGGAAGACATTGGCTTGGACTATTCTCTCTACTTGCATGAGATGTACATCTCGTGTTGTTTGAAACGTGCATCTCATGTTGCTCGAGATGTACATCTCATGCAGATGGACTACCGTGTGGAAGATGGTCGGGGGATAAGTTGTTCCCGGGCAGAAGGAGAGGAGCTGGTGTCAGACCAAGGCTTTGACGAACTCCCAGCAGAAGTACGCACACATCACACATTTCACTACTGTGCCCAGCAAGAATCCAAGCAGCGAGCCCAGCCCCGATTTCAAGGCCTGGTCTGTCTTGCTGCCTCCCATCAGTTCGCCGGCAAAGGCTCCGAGAAAGGGGCCGAGGATGATGCCCCAAGGCATGAAGAACAACCCTACGATGGTGCCTATGAGGCAGCCGCGCGTTCCCCACCGACTGCCTCCGCTGTATTTGCTGCCCAGCATCGGGACGAAATAATCCAGTATCTGTACAAGGACGACTGCTGCCAGCCATAAAAGTAACTGCGTGGTGGAAAACTGCGCCTTGTCCGTGAAATGTAGAAGCAACAAGCCTGCATAGGCTACGGGCGGTCCCGGAATCATAGGCAGGATGCAGCCTGCCAATCCGACAATCAGGCAGAGGATGCCCAAGATGATGAGAAGAATGTCCATAGGTGTATCGTTTCTGTTGGTGAAGATGACAGCGGTTGTTCCCTGCTACTCGAATCGGTTGTATATGACAATGGGGCGGGAGCGGCGTGTGCTCATCGACGGGAACCATATATCGTCGGCTGTGAGGCCGCATTGCTTGATGGCTTCGGCGCAGTATTCCAGTCGTCCGAAGTCGGCATCGACATTGTTTGTACCGAATGTGAATTTGATTCCACGTGCTTTGGCGCGACGGATAATCTCGAAACTGGGAATCCGGTAGCGTGCATTGATTTCCAGAGCGATTCCATGTTGTTGCAATACATCCAATACGCGTTCAATGCGTCCGTCCGTCCAGTACTTGTCGTAATCATGCGCCATAGTATCGGGCAAGAAGGTAGGGTTGGCATAAATGTCGGCAGGCTCGTTGGTCAGAATCAGGACTGTTTGGTCGACAAGGTGGTCCATATACTGTTCAAGCGTAATGTCATCAAAGAGTGCTTCTTCGGCCCGGTAGATGCGCGAATTACGTCCCTTGTGGTCTATGATGGTCATGGCGTCGGTAAACAGGTAATCGAAAATCCCCAAGGCTTCCTGCGAGAAAGTTGCCGTCCATTTGCGTCCCTCACCTTGTACACCGCACAGGAATGGCATCCCTTTTACTTCATTAAAATAGTCGTACACTTCTTTGTCATCGGCCAGCATACGTCCTACGCCTCCTTCTCCAGCATTGGGGGCGACACCATAGTTGATACCGTAATTCATGGACATGGCGTGTGCCATTTCCTTCGTCAGCCCTCCTTTCAAGTGAACGTGATAGTCTATAACTGGGAAATCGTGCTGCTGTAGCCTGATTATCTCATCCGTGCGCTCGTCTACCGGAGCAAGCGTGTCGGCTTCGTTGCGTGCTTCCTTGGCAAGCCGTTCGATGGCGAGATTCCGGAATGACACTTCGCCGTGTATGCCTTGCAGGGCAATGGAACCTTGACTCAGCAGTTGCCGGGCGTGCTCCTCTGTGCGATATGGGTATCCGGGTTCGGTATAGCAAACAACTTCGGTTCCGTTAATGCAGACAATGATGTTTTGTCCGCGTACGGTTATCTCGAAGTCAAACCATTCTCCATCTTTTGCGAGTGAGCGATAGAGGTTGCGCACCGAGGCGAGTGAGCCGCTCTTGCGTGTGCCGTCGATGTCTCCGTTACGGAATATCACTTCATAACCGGACTCGCCGTCCGTATGAAAGAGGAGGCCTGCTTCGGAGCCGGGTTGTGTGAGGGCTTCTCCGGTGAGTCGGAAATTTTGGTATTCTTTGTCGTTGAAGAGCTTCCGGCCTTCTGCAATGACCGGGTCTGCCGTGTGAAGCGTAGATGTCCCGTCATTCCATTGGTCAAGTGGCTCGGGAGAACTGCTCCTGCCACAGCTTGTCAGGGTTGTTAGAAACAGAATAATTGCGGCAGCTGCCGTCTCGATGCGTGCAGCAATGGTAGAATGGCAAAAAGTGTTCATTATAGCATGGATTTTATGAATGATTATATTCCAATTATTGTCGGTACAAAGTTAGCCTTTTCTGAAAATATCTTTGAATACAAAAGAATTATTATCTTTGTAGTATTCTGTTTAAAGCCTTTTTAGCTACTTTTGCACGATAATAAAAAAGAAAGTTATGGAAAATCAGAGACCTTTGATATTGATTTCCAATGATGACGGCATCATTGCGAAAGGTATTAGCGAGTTAATCAAATTCCTCCGTCCGCTGGGCGAGATTGTGGTAATGGCGCCGGATGCACCCCGCTCTGGAAGTGCGTGTGCGCTGACTGTAACGGAACCTATCCACTACCAGTTGGTCCGTAAGGATGTTGGGCTGACGGTATACAAGTGTTCCGGTACGCCGACTGATTGTGTGAAGCTGGCTTTTCATACGGTGCTCGACCGCAAGCCCGACTTGGTGGTAGGCGGCATCAACCACGGCGACAATTCTTCTGTAAACCTGCATTATTCCGGTACGATGGGCGTTGTGATAGAGGGATGCCTGAAAGGAGTGCCTTCCATCGGATTCTCCCTTTGCAACCATGAGCCGAACGCTGATTTTGAGCCTGCAGGTCCTTATATCCGCGAGATAGCCCGGCTGGTATTGGAGAAAGGACTCCCTCCGTTGACATGCCTCAATGTCAACTTCCCCGATACCAAAGAACTGAAGGGTGTGAAGATTTGCGAACAAACCAAGGGGCAATGGACCAATGAATGGGAAAACTTTGCCCATAGAGGAGATGCCCATTACTACTGGCTGACCGGCGAGTTTGAGAACAACGATGCCGAAAATGAGAAGAATGACCATTGGGCGCTTGATAACGGTTATGTGGCAATCACCCCGACCACGGTGGATGCAACGGCATACGGCTTGATTGATGAACTGAAAGCATGGTTCTGAATTAATTGACAATTATCAATTGATATGAAGTATTACTTGATTGTCGGTGAAGCTTCCGGCGACCTGCATGCCTCCCATCTGATGGCTGCATTGAAGGAGGAGGACTCGCAAGCGGAGTTCCGTTTCTTCGGAGGCGACCTCATGGCTGCAGTGGGCGGTGTGATGGTGAAGCATTACAAAGAGTTGGCGTATATGGGGTTCATTCCCGTATTGCTGCATCTGCGCACCATCTTTGCCAATATGAAGCGCTGCAAGGAGGATATTGTTGCGTGGCAGCCGGATGTGCTGATTTTGGTGGACTATCCGGGCTTTAATCTGGATATAGCCAAGTTTGTCCATGCCAACACAAGGATTCCTGTCTTTTATTATATTTCTCCCAAGATTTGGGCATGGAAGGAATACCGCATCAAGAATATTAAACGGGATGTGGATGAGCTGTTCTCCATCCTACCGTTCGAGGTGGAGTTTTTTGAAGGGAAGCACCGGTATCCGATACATTATGTCGGCAATCCGACAGTGGATGAAGTGACGGCTTTTCTTGCTTCCAGCTCAGAGACATTCGACGACTTTGTCCGGGCAAACGGACTTTCGGCCAAACCCGTCATTGCTCTGCTGGCCGGTAGCCGCAAGCAGGAAATCAAGGACAATCTGCCCGACATGCTTCGTGCGGCAGCTTCTTTTCCCGATTATCAACTGGTGCTGGCCGGTGCTCCGGGCATTTCTCCCGAGTATTACAAACGTTATGTGGGTGGGGCGGACGTGAAGATTATCTTCAACAAGACATTTCCTTTGTTGAGGCAGGCAGAGGCTGCACTGGTCACTTCGGGGACAGCAACGCTGGAAACTGCTCTGTTCCGTGTGCCGCAAGCGGTGTGCTACCATACTCCGATAGGGAAGGTTATCGCTTTCCTGAAACGGCATGTACTGAAAGTGAAGTACATTTCCCTGGTCAATCTCATAGCCAACCGGGAGGTGGTGAAAGAGCTGGTTGCAGATACCATGACGGTAGAGCAGGTACGCTCGGAGCTGAACCGCATTTTGTACGATAAGGAATACCGCCGTCAGATGCTCGAGGGATATGAGTATATGGCATCCCGTCTGGGAGAGGCAGGGGCACCCAAACATGCTGCCCGCAAGATGGTGGCATTGTTGAGGAGGAGCAGGGAGGAATAGTCGAAAAATTAAGAATTTGTTAAAATGGGGAAAGCCGGTGCAGTAAATGCCCGGCTTTTGTATTTTCTATACAGAAACAAATGAAAAGGACTTTGATTATGAAAAAGCTACATTGGTTATTTATGGCAATATGTTTGGCAGTGATGCCCGCTTTGCAATCATGTGATGATAACGACGGATATTCTTTGGGTAATTTTACTCCGCCTTTGTGGGCTACTGTGCGTGTTACGGGAAATGCCTTTTATTTAAACTGCGATGTCTGGGGGACACTCTGGCCGGTAAATACGGACATTGGGTGGTATGATGCTGTGGATGGGCAGCGTGTGATTACCGTGTTCAATCCTTTGTGGGACAACTATGCAGGATATGACCATGCTGTGAAGCTGCTGCGTCTGCAGAACGTCTTGACGAAAGAGGTGGAGATGCTGATTCCCGAAACCGAAGAGGAATTCGGTAATGACCCCGTGCTTATATATAAAGGTGATATTACCATCAGTGGTGGCTATATGAACATTTTTTTCATGCAGAACCTGCCATCTTCGACTGATAATAAACACCGCATCAGCCTGGTGCGTCCGCAAGAAGATGATGCTTTGTATGGCGAAGATGGATATGTCCATTTGGAACTCCGCTATAACGACTATGATGACTTGACGGGACGTCGTAGTCCTGGTGCTGTCTCCTATAACTTGAACAGTCTGGACATCCCTTCTGAAACCAAAGGCATCAAGTTGAAACTCAATTCAGAAGAGAATGGAGAGGTGGAAGTAACCTTTGATTTGAAAACTGCGGGGAGTAATGAAAAGCTGACTACTAATGTGGATTTGTCCAATATGCAGTTGAAGTAAGAAAGAGTTTGCGAGAGTATATAGTTAGAAAGAGCACCCGGGATTTTGATGTTATTCATCTTGCCCGGGTGCTCTTTTTATATTTGTTTTATGTAAGTTTGGTCATGTGAGTCGTCGTTAGAACATCGTCAAGGCATATAGATAAACAACTGCTGCAGGAATTGCCATCAGTGCACTGTCGAAACGGTCGAGCATCCCTCCATGCCCCGGCAGAATGTTACCGGAATCCTTGATGCCCAATTGGCGTTTCATGAGTGATTCGGTCAGATCGCCCCAAGTGCCGAAAATGACGACAACGATTGCCAGACCTACCCATTGCCATCCTGGCATAAGAGGAAAGAAATGTGCAAAGCCAAGAGAGGAAGCGATGGAGAATATTCCGCCGCCGATGCTGCCCTCCCAGGATTTTTTAGGTGAGATGCGTTCGAACAGACGGTGTTTGCCTATCAGCGAACCTACGCAATAGGCACCTGTATCGCTCAACCAGATAAAAACGAAAATGGAAAGCGGTAGAATAGGGTTGTAGGTCACACTGCCCGTTTCCGGGGAGTTCTGAAAAGCAAGTACGTTCAGCAGGGCAAAGGGGAGTGCCACGTACAATTGGCTTAGCATGGAGTAGGCCCAGTTACCCGTCGGATTCTTTTTCTTGAGGTAAAGTTCCGTAATCATCATGTAGAGCAATAGTCCCAAATAAGGAAGGAATACCCGTGCTCCTACAGACTGCTGGGTACAGAAACTCATTAATGCAAGGAAAAGGTAGGCTCCCCCCAATGCAGTGATGGTCTTGTTAATGCTTACTTCGCCGCTTTTGCTGACTAATTGGGCAAACTCATGTACGCTCAGTGCGCTGATAATGGTGAACAGTATACCGAACGAAAGGGGGCTGTAAATAATACAGCCCACCAATACTATGACGAATAACACGCCGGTAACGGCACGTTGGATAAAGTTATTTTTCATGCTTTTCTTCTTCTTCCTTGACTTCCTTTTCTGCTTCTATGGCTTTTTGCTCTTCTTCTTGCTCCGCTTTTTTCAGCTCGGCAGCAGTCTTGTTTGCACTGATTTCCTCCGAGCGGGAAGCCCATGGACGTTTCCCAAAGATGTGTTCAACGTCTTCGGCAAAGATTACTTCTTTGTCAATCAGCAGTTGTGCCAGCCGGTTGTGCCCTTCTTGGTTTTCGGACAATATTTTCTTGGCACGTTCGTACTGTTCGTTGACCATCTGCTTCACTTCTTCGTCAATCAGTTCCGCAGTCTTTTCGCTATACGGGCGGTTGAAGGAATATTCCTCATTATTATAGTAACAGAGGTTGGGGAGTTTTTCGCTCATACCCAGATAGGCAATCATACCGTACGCCTGCTTGGTCACGCGTTCCAAGTCATTCATGGCTCCGGTGGATATTCTACCTAAGAATAGGTCTTCGGCAGCACGTCCTCCCAAGGTGGCACACATCTCATCGAGCATCTGTTCCTTGGTGGTGATTTGCCGTTCTTCCGGCAGATACCAAGCCGCGCCCAAAGCGCGTCCACGGGGTACAATGGTTACTTTAATCAGTGGATTGGCGTATTCCAGTAACCAGGAGATACTGGCATGGCCGGCTTCGTGTATGGCAATGGAACGGCGTTCGGCCTCGGTAGTGATTTTGGTTTTCTTTTCCAACCCACCCACAATGCGGTCTACAGCGTCCAGGAAGTCTTGCTTTCCGACAAACTTTTTGCCGTGGCGGGCGGCTATCAAAGCTGCTTCGTTACATACATTGGCAATGTCTGCCCCCGAGAATCCGGGAGTCTGGCGTGCCAGAAGGTCTACATCCACACTATTGTCTATCTTGATGGGGCGCAGGTGTACACCGAATACTTCCTTACGCTCATTAAGGTCGGGTAGGTCTACATGTATCTGGCGGTCAAAACGTCCGGCGCGCAGCAATGCCTTATCCAAAACATCCACACGGTTGGTGGCGGCTAAGATGATAACACCACTGTTGGAGCCGAAACCGTCCATCTCGGTCAGTAACTGGTTCAGCGTATTTTCCCGTTCATCGTTCGAGCCCATGTTGGGGTTTTTACCTCTGGCCCGGCCGATGGCGTCTATTTCGTCGATAAAGATAATACAAGGCGCTTTTTCTTTGGCTTGTTTAAATAAATCCCGCACCCGGGAGGCTCCGACACCGACGAACATCTCCACAAAGTCGGAACCCGACATCGAGAAGAAAGGTACGTTGGCTTCGCCGGCCATAGCTTTCGCCATCAGCGTTTTTCCGGTTCCCGGAGGACCTACTAAGAGAGCTCCTTTCGGAATTTTACCCCCCAATTTGGTATATTTATCCGGAGATTTCAGAAAAGAAACGATCTCTTCCACCTCTTGTTTGGCTTCAGCTAATCCCGCTACATCTTTAAAAGTAAT
>OHJK01000540.1_pt1 | contig 23683 bp, 20 predicted proteins | sample 1568541 | NCBI WGS metagenome assembly OHJK01 (sample SAMEA3879535, study PRJEB24766) | human gut metagenome | biome: human-associated habitat; feature: feces | place: USA | collected 1985/1987
TTAAACAGAAATAACTGTTTAATTTTCAATTAGATAGAGATTGTATGATGTTTCGCGGTGTATGTGGTGATATTGCCGATACCCAATTCTTCACCTATCAACTTCATACGTTTGTTGATTCGCTTGACAACATCACGTACAATCGCTTTACGCTCTATGGCTGTCTCATGCCCTTTCATATAAGGAAATATGTAATTATCGGGTAACGGTTTGTTGCCCCACTTGTCAATTATTGCCTGTAATTGGGGAGAAACAACTGCACGTATCTCTTTCCTATTCTTTGTCGTGCGCTCTGTTTTCTGTCTCACAAAACATATTTCACCGTCCACAATATCCGAGAACTTCAATTTCAGCATGTCTGTCGGATTGATACCGTTGCACAAGTAAATGAATATCCAGAGGTCTTTATATCTGTTAGTGGTTTCATTTTCACTCTTATAATCGAAAATGGCCTTCAACTGTTTCTTTGTCAATCCTTTCTTTCTTCCGATACCGGTCTTTATCTCGAACAGACCTTTTCCGAATGGGTATTGCGATTCTTTGATAACGCCGGCTCTCTTGGCTTCATTCATCAAAGTACGAATATTTCTCATGTGCATACCGATTGTAGAAATACTTCTCGTTTTCGACCAAAGTCTTTCGCATTTTTGTAACCATTCAACCGTAACAGTACTAAATGGAATATCTTTGCCGCCGACTTCCTCAACCATTACCAATGTAGTTTGATAGAACTGCATTGTCCCGATTCTTTCTTCGTTTTTCAGTTCCTCAATCTTAGCTCGTATGGCACTGTTCAGAGTATCACCGGTAGCTTTTCCCAAACGCAAATTGAGCGTATTAAAAGAGAATGTTCCTTTCTCTGCCAAAGCTTCAACATTCATACGGACTAAAGAAAAACTACTTTCAATGGCTTGTCTGATTTTCTTGCTTTCAGAAGATTTGCTATCCGGGAGTTTGTTCCATTCTTCTTTCGTCATGCAGATACCAATAGAATAATACTTGGGCTTTCTTTGATAATAAACCTTGATTTTAATAGGATATTTGCCTTCTTTGTTGGCAGTACGTGCATCAAGTACCGTAGAGACTACGATACCGTCTTTTGAAAAATTATACATGGTTTTAGTGATTACCCGCAAGCGGAATTGCTTACGATAGTCTATATATCCTCATTTGAATGGAAATATAAACGTTTTGAAACCTTTTGAATATTGGTTTTGAGTAGTTTAGACATTAGTTTCAAACGGTTTAAAACGATAATAGCAAAACATAGTATATATATTAGTCTGTAAATAAGAATTATACGCTTCGCTCATTTCAAGAACATTATTGAGAAGTATCACTAAAAGTCGGAAAAATACAGCTATCGATAAATAGATAATAAAAGTTAAACATTCAAAGCCATTGAATCCGATTCTTCAATTTTAAAGAGTTCGCATTGATTTTCAGATTATGTTTGAAGATTCCGAGCATAAAATAAACATAGAAAATAGAATAAGTGCAGCATATTAATTGAATTAAATGGTTTGCCAATCATTAACACACCAATAATTTTGAAAAGATGTTTTTCACGAAACAATATATCCTTTTTTATTGTTTATTTGAAAAACAATATCATGTAATTATCAAATTTGATAATTTATTCTATGATATATATTATCATAAAGAATAAAATACTTATCTTTGCAGAAAGATAACGAATTGCATGAATATCTATACAGAAGATGAAGCACTAATTGAGTTATTGGAAGAGGGTTGCACCAATGACAAAAGATACAAGAGACTTCCTAAGGATGTAATCAAAGGTTATATAAAAGCATATAATCATTTAAAAGCAGCCACAAGAATAGAAGATTTATTCAGAATCGGAAGTCTGCATTATGAACGATTGAAAGGTGACTTAAAAGACTTTGAATCGGTTAGATGTACCGGACGTTGGAGATTAATATTTCAAAGTTCCACAATAGACGGTTCATTGATAATTACTGAAATAGAATTAATAGAAATATCCAACCATTATGGCGACTAAAATCAAATTAAACGATTGCGTACCTTGTATAGCCATTCATCCGGGTGAAATCATTAAGGATGAATTAGATGCAAGAGAAATGAAGCAAAAAGAATTGGCTTCACTTATGAGCATGCCTACTTCCGTACTCAATGATATTATAAAGGGACGTCGTGCTGTAACTCCTGAAGTTGCTGTTTTGCTACAGGAAATTTTAGGAATAGATGCTTCATATTGGTTATCATTACAAAATCAATATGATATAGACCAAGCAAATATAAATAAGAAAATAGTAGAACGAAAAAAGAATATTGAGATATGGAAAGTAATTTCTCAATATTGTTCTGTCAAATATTTCGAGAAATTAAATGTTATTGGAACGAAAATATCAGAAAACATAAAAATAATATATTCAATTTTCGGCGTAACTTCAGTTGAAGAACTAATAGCTTCGTTTTCTTCAGAAAAGGAACTTTCTTATTTTAAGAAATCTGAATGTTTAAAGAGCGACCCAATTAACATTTTCTCATGGAAACATTTTGCTTTCTATCAAAGTTCACAAATGCCGGATGTTGCCGATTTTGATGAAAACAGTTTAGAAAGACTTGTGCAGGAATTGAATCAAATGTTTGTTGTAAACATAAACACTATTGATAAGACAAAAGAAATTCTGTCACGATATGGAATTAAATTTATTATAGTGTCTAAATTCGACAAAACACCGATTGATGGATTTTCTTTTTGGCAAGGAAAAAATCCGACCATTGTATTAACATTACGATTAAACAAAATCGATAATTATGCTTTCGCTTTATTGCATGAGATATACCATGTTTATATGCATCTTATTAACAATAGAGAACAGAAATACATTGCCATAGAAGGAGCTGAAATAAATAAATGCGAGGAAGAAGCAAACAAATTCGCCAAGTGCTCTTTAATTGGTAAAGACTTATGGAATACATTCCTCAAGCAACATTCCATGATTTCTCCACATGCAATGCAAATGAAAATAAAACAATTTGCTCATCAACATAATATCAATGAGGCTATTGTTTTAGGATTTTATCAGCATGATATTAATTTGTATTCTATTAAAAGCTCAATATCAAGAGAGATAAAATAGAATATTCAAATACATTTAGTATATTTGCAATTAATATGACCTCCCACGCTTCCCATTTGAATAGCGCACCCGGGGAGGTCTTCGAGTTTTATATAAGATGACAAGCTTCCTATTATTGATATAACCCAATATTACCGTACAAATCTAATTGCACACAATTTGCACACATCTTAGGAAAATAGAAGAAAACAAGAAATATTATTTGAAAAGGAAATATTATCTTTGGGCTTGGAAATCAAGATGTATGGATATGAAAAGATATAAAATGCAAATCGCTGAAAATCAAATATTTGCGACTCATAATCTGGAGGTCCCTGGTTCAAGCCCAGGCTGGTCCACTTTCAAAATCAAGGAGTTACGAATTTCGCAACTCCTTTTTTCTTGCCCTTGCGTAAACAATGCGTAAACAAACTATTTGAGTTGACCCTGTTTTACACATAGAATTTCAATGATGATTCATGCTATCCTGTAATATCTTTACCCGAAGTTTTGTTAGTGTGACGACACTTTACGATTAAATAAACTCAAATATACCCCATTTGCATGTTGATTTACAGAATAATGTTGTAACTTTGCAAATGCAATGCATTTATGGCAAGCCATGACCAAGAGGTGCTCTTTCCCAAAAAGGAAAAGTGAGTTTGCCTAACCTTCGTGGGAGGGTCATCCCATTCCGATGAATCGAAACGTAGAGGGAGCGCCAGTCGGAACGTGCTCCATGACAAACGAAACGCGAGAGTTGCTTCAGGGGGTGAGACCGATTAGCAGAAGCCCGGTTACCAGTCAGCGACAGAAGACGGCGAGATTGCACCGCTGCATATAACGATAATGTTTTTATCCGTCAAAGGATAGAGGCTCAATGGTTATATGCAGCGTTTTGTATATGTACGCCTCACATTGCAAAGCGGCTGTATTCAGAGGTTATGTTGAACATAAACAATGAATGCAATGGAAAAATTAACCAAGTCATTGCCACTTTTCAAAGAGCGTAACTGTTCTGTCTCTATCGTGTTGGATTCGCGTACCCGCAGAAAGAATGCGTGTGAGTTTCCATTATCTCTTCGTTTCACGATTGACCGCAAGTTCTTCTATTTTACAGTTGGAAGTTCTTTTACTGAGAAAAAGTTCTCGGACATCTGCAATGCGACGAAATGTAAAAGCGAGAACTACAAACTTCAGAAGGAGTGGAAAGATACCATTGCCCCCAAGTACAAAGAAATCTTGATGAATCTGAACAAAGGCGGCATCCTGACATTTGAGATGGTACGTCAGTGTATCATGGGTGAAGAAGTGGTGCTATCTAAAGAGGACACAACCCAATCACAATCCTTTATTAGTATATGGGAGCAAATCATTCACGAGTTGCGTACAGAAGACGGAGGAGCACGTTTCACCACGGCAGAGAGTTATGAGTGTTCTCTCAAATCATTCAGAAAGATTCTTGGAGAAAATGCAATTAAGGGCTTCTGTATCTGTGCGGCAGAACTTCAGAAGTGGAAGGATGGTATGCACAATGGAGTAAAAGACGAAAATGGTGCGATTGTCGGAAAAATCAGTGACACTACGGCCGGTATCTATTTGCGTGGTTGCCGTGCCGTATGGAACAGGTGTGTACATGAGGGCTACCTCAAAGATGTTCCCTATCCTTTTTCCAACAAAAAAGAGAAAGGACTTGTGAGCATTCCAAAGAGTGCAAAGCGCAAGCAGAGCTTCTTGAACGTAAATCAGATGACGGAACTATACAACCTTTTCGTATCAAAGAAGTATCCAGAACATTGGTCGGAAGAATATGTGCAACGTGCGCATTATTCATTGGGATTATTTCTTGCTCAATACCTATGTAACGGTTTCAATATGGCTGATGCTGGTCACTTGACATACGACAACTACTATTATCAGACAGGTGGCAAGGCATTCCGTTTCAACAGAAAGAAGACTTCCCGAAGAAGTGCTGACGGGTCTGAGGTAATAGTCCCTATCATCCCTCCTTTACAATAGGTGTTAGATGAAGTGGCAGCACCTCCGACTCGGGGTGGTGTGGTATTCCCCGACATATTGAAAGGTGCGCAAACAGAAGAGTTGCGCCGTAAATACACCATGCAAGAGAACTCAAACGTGAAAGACCGTGTCATCAAGATTTGCCATGAGGCATTGAATTGGGATAAGTCCATCTGTCCGTCCGGAACATGGTGCCGACATTCGTTTGCGACTAATCTGCATAATGCTGGAGTGGATATGGATTATATCTCTGAAAGTATGGGGCATTCAACTTCTGATCATGCCATCACTCAAATCTACATTGAGCATTATCCTCTTGATATACAGATGCAGAACAATTCAAAACTGCTAAACTTGGATAACACTTCTGAAAGGGATGCTCTGTTAGCGAAGCTGGCAAGCATGTCCACAGAAGAATTGCTCAAACTATTCAGACAACCTTAATCCGTAATGCTGATGATAAACTTCATAGAAAGGATAAAATCCTACTCCCCAAAAAAGGAAATGGCTGATATGGCTATGCGAGCATGGAAATCAGCCCATGAAGAAGTGTATGCCGACTTTTGTAAGCGCATGGATGCTGTGGCAAAAGGTGATGTGTCTGTCCTGATGGACATGTATCTGATGATGCAGAAATGCACACCTCCCGAAGCCTTAATGATGTATGACTGGCTTTCTAATTTGGCAAATGGTAAAGACATACAAAATATAGCCAATCAACAATGGGCTAGTCAATATACCGAGACCATAGCCCAATGTATCACCAACAAGCGTTTGTGGATAGGTGTCAGTATCAAAATGGGGACAATAGAACTGCTTACATCGCCAAAGTCCGGGTTACTGATGGTTCATTCTGAAACACCTATTGAAATATGGAATTGTCTGCCGCAGGAGTTAAGGTCCTACTTGATTGGGCAATTAGATATGTTCATGAAAAACAGCAAAGGATGTTATCTGTTGAGCAAACTGGAAAGAAAAATGGTTTATCAGTTCCTGACCTATATCTCTCAAATTGTTTTCCTCTCTCATGCAGTATTCATTGGTGGGTTCATGGCTAACCTGTATGATCGTGTAATGGAAAAGAAAGAGGATTTGGCTTATTGTATGTATTATTTCGTGGTATTTGACCACGGTCTTTCACGTATGGCCAAATTACTTAACCGTCTGCTGAACTGTGAAAAGGTTGACCATGGCGATATGCTTCTTGTAAAGTCATGCGTTACCCTGCTTGTCAATAGAAGTATAGAGATGGGCGCAGAAACCAAAGCGGATTGGGAAAACACCGTTGAGAAGTGTAACCCAGAAATCTGGAAAGAAGTGATGTTCGCCTTGCGAAAAGTAAAAGGCAGACGAGGCAATAGAAAGGTGATACAATCATTGGATGATATCCTTATGGGAAACAAGGAATGTATCAAGCAGGGCATCCGCTTGTTTCTTGAAGAGAATACGGAAGATATAAGCCTTGCTTACTTGTTGAAATCATTGGTAAAGTCTGGCAAGATAAAAGCATCCACAAGATACATGACATTCCACCGTGCCATAGAACAGTTCTCACAACAGCACTATGGGCACGACATTCCACAGAAGCGATACGGGGAAATCAAGGAACTTACTTTGAACTCACCCCAAAGAGGAAGCAGTTACACCAAAGCAAAACGGATAATAGACCGATGGACGGACTATTTTGCCAATAACGGGTAGTTGGAAAATCCAGCTATCCGTATTTACTTTGCAAACAACTGTTGTAATACGGTCGGTTAAATTAAGGTATAAATAAACCGACCAACACACAGAGTTTCATACACTACCTTTGCTTGCGAAATCGGTTTTACAGAGTTGAGCCGAGGCTTAAAGTATTTAATCATCAAACAAGTAAAGGTATGGAAGAAAAACTCAATTTTAACCAACTACTCCAAAAGCCCATCGCCATGATGACGGGTGAGGAACTTTGCTTTCTCATCACTAAAAGTGTGGAGAGTACAGAAGCGGCCACTCCCCAAGTGGCATCCAAAGGCAACTACTATGGCATAGAGGGTATCGCCCGTGTGTTCGGATGCAGTGTACCCACGGCAAACCGCATTAAGAAAAGCGGTATCATAGATAAGGCTATCACACAGATAGGACGAAAAATCGTAGTGGATGCAGACCTCGCACTGTCTTTGGCAAAAGAATCAGGTGGCATCCATATCAAAGAATAGCGGTATGGAAGAGAATTGGAAAAAGAATCTGGCAACAGACAGTTACGGGAATCCGGCTCGTTCCATCAGCAATCTCCGGCTTATTTTTACGCTGGATGAGAATCTTAGTCAGATAAGGTACGATACCTTCTGTCAGGACGATGTGTGTTTCTGCCCTTTGTTCCGCAATGTCAATGGTAACAAAATTGATGAAGAATCAGCAGGAAAGATACAGGACTATCTGGAAAAGACATACAGAATACGTCTGACGCAGAATAAGGTATTTGAGATACTGAAGACCACTTCTTCTGAACGGAGTTTCAATCCAGTACAGGAATTCATCTCACAAGAGACATGGGACGGACAACCTCGCATAGCCACAACCATCATCGATTATCTTGGAGCCGAGGACAATCCGCTTGTCAGGGAACAGACAAAACTTTGGTTTGTGGCGGCTGTAACCAGAATATTCAATCCAGGTTGCAAGTTTGACAACGTATTGACCTTGCCCGGTCCCCAAGGTATCGGGAAAAGCACCTTTTTCAAAGCCATCAGTGGGAGATGGTTCAACGATTCATTCTCTTTTGCCAGTGGTGACAAGGAGAAAGTGGAAACCATAACCAATGGCTGGATTATTGAAATCAGTGAGTTGAATGGTTTGAAACGGGCGAACGATGCAGAGGCAGCCAAGGCTTTTCTAAGCCGTTGCAGTGATTATATGCGTCCAGCTTATGGACACAAGGTAGTGGAGTTCATGCGGCACAATGTCTTTGCAGCGACTACTAATGAAATGAACTTTCTGCAAGGAGACAATGGAAACCGCCGATGGTGGATTATCCCGGTCAAAGGCAACGGTCATGTGTCAGATTGGTTGGATGATTTGCAACGTTCCGTTCCTCAATTTTGGGCAGAGGCATATACCTATTATAAGCAAGGTATGAAATTATACTTGGCTCCCGATATGGAGGTAGAGGCCAACGAGATACAGATGCAACATTCCAACATCATTGTTGACCCCATTATGGAAGATATTGAAATGTATCTGGAACGTGAGGTTCCCATGCAGTATGCAAGCTGGATGATTCCGACACGACTGGCTTATCAGAAAGGAGCATACTCAGAGCCAAATTCCACAATGACCTCACTCAATATGGTTTGTGCCCGGCAGATTATAGAGGAACTGCCCAATGATTTAGTCAGACGAAATCCGTCCAAATACACTTCGCAATACATCAACCGCCTGATGTCCATGTTTCCCAATTGGAAACGGAGTGAACAGGAGAAGGTCAAGGGGCTGCATCCAGCCTACTGCGATAAGACGGGACGGACGAAATACCCATGGGTGAGGGTGGACGCTCCAAGTGAAGAGTCCTGCGCAACTCTGCCAAGTGAACTGGAATTACCATTCTAATTTCAAAATAAGGGAAAAGAAAAAACTAATGTCCCCTTGTCCCCCTTTTGCCCTCGAAAAAGAATAAAAACAGGAAACAAACAAAATAGAAAGTTATAAAAATGCTTGGGATACGGGACAATATAAATCACAATATGAGAAAAGAAAAACTTATCAAACAACTACAAGAACGTGCCCCGTTGTTGGCAAATGCGGTCAGCCACATGGTTACGTATGTTCAAGACCGTTATCCCTCCACCTTTCCAAGCAAGGAACAGACCGAGACGGTGAATAATTACCTGCGAAGTGTCCATGTCGATGGAGACGGAAGTACATCAGAACGGAATTGTGAACACCGCCGTATCGCTTCACAGAACATTACCATTGCCGCCATCCGTATATTAGACAGCCGTCAACTTGACAGGCTTCAAGATGTGCTTGACCACATTGCATACGACAAGGAGTATTATATGCCGGAGAGAGGATGCGGAATGCACCGCTGACTTTCTCTTTTGGCTGCACCATTTATAAACCATCTTCAAAATTGACAGACGATGAAAACAAACTTGAATTATTGTATAGTGCTTTCGTCAGAGCAACTTGCATATCTGGCAGGGAGCAAGTATGGCATTGACCGCATGAAAATTCTGCACCAACTTATCGAAACGGCTGTGTTGGAAGAAAACGACTATGCCATAAAAGGATTTTCCACAACCTTACAAGTGGGGCAAGCCATCCTTTCGGAAGTGGATTTGTCCTGCAAATTAGGCTATGACAAAAAGACCATATCCCGCGTACTTGACAAGATGAACCAGTTGGGAATTGTCGCATCTACGCAGAGCAACCGAACAAGCGTTCATACCCTGAAATGTATATCGGCATGGATGGAAAATGGCAATCGTATAAACAATCCTTTCTATGTCCGAATCAAAAACCGACAAGAGGAAGGAGAGAATACAGGCGCACTATCCAATGATGCGAAGCCTCTTTTACCAACACCCCCGCTGGAGGAAAACGTTTCCAATTCTAATGATTATAGTCAATCAGAAGTAATGAATGAGGGCTGTATTTCTGACACTGATTTTTCCTTTGAAGACAAATTACCTGTTATATCAGACAAAGGGGAACTACTCTCGTCCTCTTTTTCTTTCCCTTCTGCTTCGGTTTCTCCACCGCTTGCGGGAGAGGAAGAATCCGGTGAGGATATATTGGCAGACAGCCAGACATAGTCATATTGGATATGGCAATGGAGCCTATGTTTTTGTGTGGGGTCTTACAAGAAGTTCCTATGTCGCACAAATTCGCTACGCTCATCCGTACTACATAGGCGTATTCCGGCAGTCGCAAGCTCCCACCCTGCTGTCCCTTTTTAGATTGATGTCTCACCCATAACATAACAAAACATGAAGAAAAAGAATATCAACAATGAAGCTGACGAAGAAAATGACAAGAAAGTTATAAAGCGTACCCTGCGACTTGAAGCCAGAGTAACGGAACAGGAATACGCCAAAGCGAAAGAACTTGCCAAGACCTGCGGTTTATCCATGAGCAACTATGTGCGCCGCACTGCTTTAGGGCAGCATCCACGGCAACGGTTGTCTGAGCGTGAGGTAGAAGCCTTATGCAGTCTGACGGATGCAAGGGGCGACCTTATCCGTATTGCGGCAGCCGTGAAATCCATCCAAGCGGACAAACGAGCCTTGTATTTCAGTGATACACGCTTTGTAGAGCGATGGATGATAGCAGCTACACAGCTTATCAACCGCTGGGGCCAGATCGAGAATTACCTAACAGAATAAAAATCCTTACCTATTATGATAGCAAAAGCCAGTACCATTCCACATGGTGCAAATGCCATAAGATATTCCGTCAATAAAGACAGAGCGGATATAGTCAAAGCCAACCTGTTGCCCGATGATATTTCACCGGAAGCGATGTACGGTCGGATGATGCTCGTGCAGAAGATGTTTGCCGAGAAAATCAACAAGGGCAGACCTCTTGGCAGAAACGTGATAAGAATTGAAATTTCCCCGTCCGAAAAAGAGAGCCGAAACTGGACAATGGATGACTGGACGCGTTTGGCAGATGAGTTCATCCGGGTATTCGATTCCATAGACCTTTCTGAAAAGGCCCAACGGGCTTCCTCAAAACGAACCAATCTCAAAGGTTCGCAGTACATCGTTGCCTTGCATCGTGATTCCAAAAGTGGCATTCTCCACCTGCATATTGATGCCAACCGTGTGGATATGAATGGAAAAATAAATGATAGCCATAAGATTGGTGAGAGGGCAGTCATGGCTGCGAATATCATCAACGAAAAACGAGGATGGGTACAGCCCAAAGAAATCGGCATACGGCACAGGCAGGAAATCTCAAACTGTTGTATGGAGATACTTCGTACAATGGACAAATTCAGTTGGCGACAATATGAAATGGAACTGACAAAACGAGGTTACAAAGTACACATACAAGAAAATGATAAGGGAAAAGTTTATGGTTATTCCATCAAACGGGGTAACTCAAATTATAAATCATCCGTGTTGGGTATCGGGAGAAATCTGACTCCATCAAAGATAGAGGCTACTTGGGCAAAACTGCATCAGCAGGAAAGGAAATCCGAGCCAACAAAATCTATTCCTCAACAAACACGGACAGCAGATTTGACTCCTATTTTACTGCCTGTTATAAAGCATTACGATATTGCGACAGACGAATATCACAGCTACCATGTAGAGATACCCGAAGCCGCTGACAATATCATCCGGCAAGATTGTTCTTTGAAGGAAGCTCATCCGTTAGCTAAGATTAAAGAGATACAACACACGGCTCTTTTACTCTTTGCCGGGTATTTGGATGCTGCCACAAGCATAGCGGTTTCAAGTGGTGGTGGCGGCTCTGACACAGGTGACTGGGGAAGAGACAAGGACGAGGATGAACTTGAATGGGCACGCCGCTGTGCAAGAATGGCAAATACTATGTGCAAACGCAGAAAAGGACTTCACAGATAATTCACCTTTTATAAAAAGAAAAATATGGGTATAGGAAAATCAAGGGGCACTTCGCCCATAAATGTCAACGACATGCTGGAGAAGGTTGAAATCAACCAGCAAATTGAAGCTGAAAAATCAGAAGTAGATAAACTTCTCGTAGAAATCAGAGAGGCAAAAGAAACGCTGATAAAGTTCAATGAGGATTTGGAGAAAGCTATCGCTGCCGAATGTCACATTGAGGGTGCGCTCAAAGCGGCAGTTGGCAGTTGCGATAATATTGTCAATGGCATCTGCAATGCCATTGTGAAAGCTGAACGAGACACGAAATTCAAAACAACAATTACCCCTGACCAACTTGCAAAGCTTAAGCAACTGATAGACCATTCTGTAGAAAGTTGGATTTCGGTATTGGCAAATCACCGTGCCGAACAATCAAAACTTATCACCGAACATGAATCCAATATGCGCAAAATCCTCAAACGGAATGAGGGCGTTTGGTTTTCCGACTTCTGGATGAAAGTCTTGCTGATATTTTTGTTCGTTTATACGATGGGATTGGGAGTAATTGTATGTTATGCCACATAAATAAAGCATCATAGTTATATTATGACGTTGTTTATTATAATCATTTTACTTTTTCTTCATGCAATAATTGACATGTTACCAAATAAAAATACTGTCAAATAAAAAATTGGTTTATGATTTCTGTTTCCCTAGGGTGTATTGTTCCATCTGCTTCAGCCATCCCAACGAATAGAACCTTAGCTAGAATTTTATTCTCATCAGTCATTCCACTGATTATAAGTTTAGTTTGTATATCATCAATATTGGAGATGTCCTCTATATCATTGATTGTTATGGAAAAATCACTATATGTTTTATCCATGTATCTCTCCTCTTTTGGATGAATGATACCATCTGCTTTCATAATGTGTGAAAGAACTTTTATGATGGCGTATTTTTCTATTGTTGTGAAACTATTCATAATGTCTGATTGTAGAAGAAGTTGTGATAAGTATCATTACCAATGTTAATTATATACATGTTTTCCCTTGCACGAGTTATCGCCGTATATATCGTTTGTGGCGACATTGGGCGAAATGTCGTATTATGCAAAACAATGTCATTCTCTAGAATAACTATAACGGAAGGAGATTCCCAGCCTTTGAAACTTTGTATGGTAGATATTTTCAAACAACGTTTGTCTGTCGTAAACAATTGCTTTCTTGTTCGTTCAAGAGCTTCAAAATCCCTATTAAATTTCCAATTGGCTGCCTTTTCATCAGTAACCTGATGTATTTGCTTTAACCGTTCAAGGGTTTCGTTTGAAATAAATGTTATTTCTGTTTGTTCGTTTGTTCTTTGTCGATAAAGAATGTCAATATTGCGAAGCAATTTTGTTGAAGAAGCAAGTACAGCAAAATCTCTTGCTTCGTTATTGTCATTGGAAATGATATTGATTATATTAGTTATTATGGATTCAATGGAATTGTTTTGTCTCAGATCAATATAAGTTACAATTTGGAAATTGAACGTATTTGATATGGTATTCTCCGCAACTATATCATCGGTAGGTAGATTTGCCATAAATTGTGTTTGAAATGCAGTGGCAAGATTAGCAAGACGTGGATTAGTAAATCTTCGACTGGTTGTTAATTGTCTATTCCATTGTCCTCCAATAATACCTAAGCGGATGTCACCATTTGCATCTAAAGGTCGTTGATATACATTTTGTTTGGGATCCCCAAACACTACCAGTTCACCATTAGGCACCAAAAGGAAATTCTGCATGATGATGCGAAGCCATTCCGTAGTATAGTCCTGAACCTCGTCAACAAAGATTGCAGAATACTTCTTATGACCTTTGGAATTTTCAAAGAAGGCTTCGTTTTGATATGAGCTAAATTCAACATGCAACTGACATTCTGCAGCACGTATTCTAAAGAATTGATGATAAGGATATACGTCTATTTTTTCCCAAGAGAAATCCTCCCGAATCTCGGAAAGCCTAAACTTCAGGTAATTGGCTAATGTAATGTTATATGTCAACACTAAGACATCACCTCCAGTACGCTTCATGGCATTTACTGCTCTAAAGGCAAGTACTTGAGTCTTTCCAGAACCAGCGACACCACTTATTTTCTGTTGTGTTATACTACTTTCCGATAGTCGCTTCTGTGCACCAATAGGTTGCATATCAATACGTCCTTCCTGATATGAATGCCAGGATGGAGATATCATCCTAGCCAATTTCCTTCTTACAACATCGTCAAAAGCATTGTTGTTGTATAAGAAACCTATGGTAGTATACAAATTTTGTGATATATCTCTATTTTCAATAATCTCCTTACCGAAGATAAAGGTAAAATTAAAGACGTTATTCTGATATTCAAAGAATTTTTTTATTTCGTCAATAGAGTTTTCTGAGAACACAACCGCCTTTTTGATAAGACTAAAATTCCGATTATCTTCAATAGTACTCATCAAAAGTTCTTCTATACCATCCTTAATGCTCAATTGACATAGGTTTATAAGGTCAATAGGAGATTGATATAGTTGCCCATGTACATTTATTTCCTTTTTATCTTCTGATAATGTACACTCATTAAGGTTCTCCTCGAATATGTTCAGTAGAAGAATCCCCTTATTAGGTCTAACGATAATAAAATCTACAGCCACTTCGTTTACTGCTGCATCAATATACATTATGTCATCCACAGACAAAATATTTTCGAGTCTCCATGCGACTCTTGCTTTTTGAGATGATAACACATGATTCTGTATCTGCAAACGTAAATCATATTCATTATATATTGCCTCATGTCTTTCATCCACCAAAGCTAATTTGTTAAGGTCAATTGTTGCACCATTGTATTCAAAGCATCTTGTCATGCATGTATAGGGATGTGCTGTTCTCCTTGTGCGTGCATAACGTACACTATTTATCTGGCTGAAATAATTCTGTTCTCCAAAAACAGAACAAAATTTCTCAATTCTATACGCCGCACCATTTTGGGGACCAATACATAGAACAAAGTGTTTCCCTTGCGCAGATGCCACCATCTTTGCAACTATTCCCAAATCGATAGCAGTTACATCCAAGATATTAGAAAAAACATGGATGATATTATTATATCTATATCCAATAGAATTAAGAGTCTCTCCTTCAACAATGTCGTTTGCTGGAAGAAAAAGATTCTTCACATCTATTTTAACTGTGCCGTGCGTAAGAGTTCGGATATTATCGTTGGCGCGTTCGATGGCACTATGAGAAGGCTCAATAAGCGTTATTTTACGTAGCCATTGAAATAAATTACGCTGTCTTAATACTTCAATTATAGTAGCAGAGCCTATGCCTTGACCACATCCCCAATCAACTATCTCAATACTTCCCTGAATATCGTTAAATGGGAAATTCATCATTGCGGCACGACACTTGGTTACATGCATATCTCCATATGCAGACATATAACAATTTAGTGCCACATCACTTGCTAATAGATTTATGCCATGATTCAACTCTGGATGTGTCCAAGGTCTTCCCTTATATTCTTCGGGCAAAGCATTGTGACAATAATCAATAATGTCATCAATACTATTACATTGTTTTATATCTTCTGCGTATGGCATAATTATCTTCCTGCTATTGTTTCTGCAAATCTATTCTCTATATGCTGTTTCCAATTTTGCAATGCCAATTGTTTTGTGGTGTTAGCATAACAGTATTCGCAAAGATGCGGACAAGTGTTGTATTCACCAATGTCCTTAGAGGCCATGCATTCGCAGAATGGTCGCTGCCCCTGGTCTTTCTTGTGCTTACTGATGAAGTAATGGTTATGAGGCAGAAGTATTGCTCCTTGGGGCAATTGGGACTCGCCAAAAAGCGTTGGCGCAGGAACTTTCTCTATCTTTACTTTCATGAAGTCCATCAGTTCCTCGTCGTCCCAAGCCAAACGAGTGATAAGGTCTCCATCTATGCAGCGATTATGCTGAATGCCATATTTTGAGATGTCAATCTTCTCACCACAAGTAGCAAGTTGGAAGTTCCAACTGCGTTCACGATTCATAGTAGATAGCTTGTCAGCAAACTCTTCCATTTGCCCTGTATCCCACTCATGGTATGATATACCACTTACTTCAAGATTATGTTTCACCTTCCTGTACATAATAATATCCGCATAGCTGAATACCAACTTTTCTGTGTAATCTTTTAGTTGGTCACCAATATTCTGAACTTTCCATAGCAAGTCATCCACAGATATGTCATCTGTCAGCATCATGGGGTCAAACCGCCAAATAACAGCACCCTTACCAAGTTGCTCAACAAGTAACTTGAATGTTTCTATGCGTTTAGCAAGAGAAGGTACTTTCTCTAACTTCTCCTGTTCGTAATCATTCAGGGTATATTGAACATAGCACTTAATGTTACGCTCTTTGAGGATATGCAGATATGGCAACAATGGTAGTGGATTCTTTGACCAAAATACAATGAAGCGAGTTTTCTCATACGAGACATACGACTTTATGCCATTGAACGGATTCGTCCATGCTGAATACCCTTTCTGTAAACGATGGAAAAACCAATCAGCATAGAATGCCGGAATGTCGGTACTCCTACTTGCAGAAATAATGAGGGGAGTCTGCGCTTTTACAGGTAATCCATTAATAATAATGTCTGTACATTGCCACGTTGCCATAATACATTAGAATTTTTTGAATGTCTCTTTTATCTTTTTTTGTTTTGCTTCCTTTTTTTATGCTCTTGATATACTCTTGAGTAGGCTTAGAAACAGCCTATAGTATGCCTTCACTCTTCAAATGGATACGTTTCGTCATAGACTTCACTTAGAAGACGGTCGTTGAAAAGCCAGTGTGGTGTGGGCTGTATATGTTTGACCTTGTAGCCTTTTAGCTTAGCAGAAAGTGCACTAATAGAAGTTTCTTCTCCTTGATAACACACTTTGCGCTCTGAACGAATGGTGACAGAAATTGACGGATCATCTTTCCAGATGAGAATATCACCTTTCTGCAATCCCATCTCGTAGAAATTGAGCGGTGGACGTTTTGCTTGTGCTTTTGTGCTGGCAGCTTTATCCTCATCAGTGAGGTCGTTCTGTATCTCATCTGTCACTTCTTCCGTCACATCTTCATGATGGAAAAGTTCGAGGATGGCTTGTGCCTGATCCACGTTGATACGGAAGAACTCACGATTCTGATTGATGCGCTGAGGTTCAAAGGCTTTATGAAGGGCTTTCTCAATTTTGAGACAATCACTTTTCTTGACCTTGCACGCAAATTTACACTCAAACGGAACGGGAACTCCTGTGGTATATAGTTCCTTCATCCGTTTATCAATGTCTTCCTGTGTGGTCATGCCTATTTTTACCAGTCCTGGCATCACAGGGTTTGTCAGAAGATAAACTATTCCGTATTCCATATCGTTGTGTTTTTAGAGACTATTGTACAGTTTGTCTTTGTTTGTAACTCTTTCAAATTCGTGCATCAGTGTATTGCCATTTCTGTTGGTAAATATATGTGAGTTCATTTTTTACTCCTCCTATATTTTTGATTGCTTGCATTGGGATGCTCGGGATTGGTCATTTCAAGATAACCTGCCTCTACAAGTGACATTATATATGTTTGTCTATTCTTGCTATGATTCGTTACTCCTATTCTATCAAGAATTTCCTTGCTGCTGCGTGGCACACTACAGAAGTTTACAATGTCCTTTTGCTTATTTGTTATTTTAGGATGCTTGGTGTCTAAGTAAGCATTGAGAGTGTCAGAGTTAGTGTCTAAGTCTGTGTCAGAGTGTCCAAGTCCAGTGTCAGGGTTGGTGTCCAAGTGTCTAAGTTTGGTGTCTAAGTTGCCATTAACTTGGTTACTTTTATTGCTAGCTTGGTTACTTTTCTCGTTGACTTGGTTACCTACTGGCCTATTTATAGTAATCACAAACTCATTCGTCCTATCGTTATTGGTGAACGAGACATTCATATTCTCAGACAAGGCACGAAGCATACCACTACCTGCTCCTGTGTAGGGGAGCAAATGAATGGCATTTGTGAAAAGGAACATATTACGAGGCATAGAAGTTCCCACAACAATATCATCTACAGAAAGTCCATTGGGGAGTGTTCCGGGACTGTGTATCTCCACCCTGTCGTCAAAGATGAATATACGGATAGGGGCTGTCGCATTCAGCGAGCGATGCACTAAAGCATTTACGGTGAACTCAACAAGGCTGATGTATGGAATCTCCAATACACCTTGCGAGTTAAATTCATCCCCAACCTGTATATGGCGCAAGTTTCGGGTGAAGAAATCCATAATAGTCTCAAACTGATGAAGCAGATTGCCCTCAATGTCGGCATCATTCACCTTATCACGGAACTGCGTACCGCCAAGATTGTTGCCAACGAAGCAGATACACTTTGCTGTCATTACCGGAAGCCAACGCTGGGTATACTTGCCAAACAGTAGCATTGCTGCCACTGTGATTTTTCCGTCAGGACGAATGAAGCGTAGGTTACGCAACAGCTTCTCTCCATCGTGACCACTGGCGATAGCGGAGCAGACAGTATCTAAAGAGGCTTCGCGTAAAGCATCGCCCACCAGACCTTTTCTCACCAATACTTTTTCAAACTTGTTACTTAGGAAGGTTTTGATGGTATTCTCGTCCAAGTCCTTAATCGTAGCATCTCTTACTCCTGCTTCATCAGGCGAGAAACTGCCGCAGTCGGTCATCATTTCGGCAAGCTCGGCATTATCGAACACTTTGCGCTTGTCGGCACCGTTCTTCACCCACACAATGCCACGATTGTCATGGTAAGGTTTATTCACCCCTTCTTTAATATGAGCCACAACAAGGCTTCCGTCATCCACAGAAATAGTTTCTACATCAACAAGGATGGCAGGAACAACATTCTCAGATGCGATGTTGCCAAGTGTATTCGTCGTTTCCTGTACTTCCAGATACGACAAAGGATTGACGCTGCCAGTTTTGTCCTTCACACCAACGACCAGTGTTCCACCACGTGCATTACTGAATGCCACCAATTCGCAGCCGATGTCGTAGCTGTCAAGGAGCCGTTCTTTGAACTGCACCTTACTGACCTCACCTGACTTTATCTGTTGGATAATATCTATTTCCTTCATTTCTTCAAATGTTTTTGGTTGAGCAGTCTACCTGCATCAATATTCAAAGCCTCTGCTATACGTAGGAGGTTTCTTGCGTCAGGTTGCATGGTATTCGTCACCCATTTGGAGACAGTAGCCCTGTCTTTTCCTAATTGTTCTGCCAGCCACTTACTGCTTTTTTGTTCTTCGGCAAGCACAATCTTCAGCCTGTTAATCATTTCTTTTTCCATAAAAGACATTCTCTTCGGTGTAAAGGTACAAATAAACCCTGAGAATCCCGGAGAAACACGTCAAAAAAGAGCGTCTTTTTTATAAATAATTGGTTATATCGTCAATATGTAATCTGCATTTGTTCCTTTGTGAGTAATAGATCTGCAACAAAACGCTTTTCCAAGACAGGGAGGGGATATAAAGGTTTTCTTAGTTGAATGGCATTCCTAAAAATAGTGGAACCGACTCGGTTGAGATGGTTTCTAACGGCTCATTGTTTCCTGTGTGGACACAACTTGTTGGTGGCGGCTTATCCTTAGTAGAACTTGTTTTCTCGTCGGGCTGCTACGGCTCTTTCATTTAACCTTGGCATTGTTTGATAACAATTTGAATAAGTTACATTTACTGCAAAATCAACCTTTATAAATATAAGGAATGCCTTGTTGGGGTAAGTTAAAAATAGCTTTTAACCGCTTAATACCCACAAACATTGAAAATTAGAGGCATTTTTAATGAAAGAGCCGTGTCCGGCTGTAACACAAAATTAGCATTTATGATTGAGTTGATAAAAAATTGAATTAACTTTGCATATTCGCTTCTGAAACAAACTAGTTTCAGACACACTTAAGGAAACACTGCCGTTAAAAAAACAAGCGTTTAGGCAAGATATATTTTAAAGTAGAATGAAACTCATTAAGGCCAATGACCTCAAACGATGGGCAGACACGTTGGAAATCCGTGGTTTGCTTCCTGAGTTAATACGCCGATTGGTGCATGCAACTAAGCCGCATCTTTCAAAGGTGTACATACCGACTGAAGAAAGCACTCATTCTGCCGGATGGGATGGCATTGTTGTTTCTGAAGACAATGACACTTATCTGCCAGCTGGTACATGTCTTATCGAGATGGGGACGAATGAGAAAGTGGCAACAAAAGCTAATGACGATTATACAAAACGTACGAATGGCCCATTAGAATTTGAGAAAGGAGAATGTACCTTCGTTTTCATCACTCCTCGCGAATGGCCCAAAGCGCCATCTTGGGAAGCAGACAAAAATAAACTGAATAAGTGGAAAAGGGTTAAGGTGATAACAGCCGTAGAATTAGAGGATTGGCTATCTTATTATCCTTCTGTCGCTTTATGGGTGGCAGAAAAACTTAACATTTCCCACAGAGAGAAAATTCAAAGTATAGAATCGTATTGGCGTCAATGGTCAACCAACGATAAAGGACAACAACTTTGCTATAGTGTTGCCGTTGGAGGACGCGAGGAATCTGTCAAAGAACTTCTGGAGAAAACAGAAAATCATATAGCAATAGATGTTTGTTCCCATTCTGTAGAAGAATCGCTCGCATTTGTCGTGGCTGCTATATTACAATGCGGAGATGACAATCTTAAAAACAGAGTGGTTATTGCAAAAGACAATGAAACCACAGGCTTATTGGCTTCACAATGTTCCAATATGGTTATTATCTCTAGTGGAGATGATAAAAACATTAATCCAAACGAGAATTGCTTGGTGTATGTTACACATCCATCTGCAAGAAGCAGAAGTGGAGTGTCTATCATTCTACGAACACCAGAGCCTGACGATTTTATTAATGCTTTAAAAGAAAGCGGATTTAATGAAACGCAAGCAAGGCAGCTTTGTTCTGATACAGGGCGAAGCACAGCTATCTTGAGAAGGAAACTTGGTTTTGAACGCAACAACCCTGATTGGGCGAAGCCTGAAAATATCAACCAATTGCTTCCGGCTCTTCTGATAGGACGTTGGCTGAATAATTTGGAAGGGGACAAAAAACTAATTGAAGAGCTTTCTGGGATGGAATATTGCCAATTCGAAAATGTTATTCAGACATTTGCTAAAGGCAACGACAGTCCTTTTGGACTTATTGATAATCTATGGTATGTTATATCTCCATTTGACGCTATAAATTATGCAATAGATTTTATCACACCCCAATACTTAGATAGACTCTCTGTCATTATTGACAAAGTCGCAAATGATATTGACCTTGATGACAAAAAGGCAGCCACGACTGATTCCTTATTCTGGCAAAAACATAATACGAAGTATAGCTATTATGCTAAAGAAGGGTTATTCTTGACATTGGTGTTATTGGCTCTTCGAGGTGACAAAAATGCTCAACTGATTCCGTGGGTTGACGAAAAGGTTAGAGCAATATTAAATATAAACACTTTAGAATGGTGGTTTGGCTATTGCAAACAGAATCTGATATCTCTCTTGGCAGAAGCTTCGCCTCAGGTTTTTATTCAGAAAATTGAAGATGATGTGATGAGCGATAATTCTATCATCCGTGAGATGTTCCGAATCAATTTTGAGCATACCTCCTTGTGGGGTAATAGTTCGCACTATGGATATGTTTTATCTGCATTGGAAGACTTGGCCTGGCCTGCAGAGAATCTTTCCAGAATTAGCCGAATCCTATTTGAACTCTCGTCTTTAGGGAAGAAAGAAGGGTATGCTGGAAATCCTTTTGAGTCGTTGTGCAAAATATATTGTCTCTGGATGCCTAAAACAAAAGCAACCGTAGAGCAATGTTTTATGGTACTTGAATCCATGGCAGAGGAGTTTAGACCATTTGTTTTCAGACTTTGTAGATGTTTAGTGAACTATAGCCGTCAATCACAAAGCATTAATGGCCGTATAATGCGGTGGAGATATTTCGGAGAAGACGTTAAAGCCGTGACAATGGATGAGTTTTTGACAGCATTAACAGCTACAGTGAGGATGTTGATACAAAATTGCGATTATAGCAATGATGCTATTGAATGCATGTTGGAAACAGCGACTGCTCCTGACTTGCCTGCTCATCTTAGGAAAGAAGTCCAAGATGCGATTTCTTCAAATATAGATTTTCTGAAAGGTAAAAATAAGTTCTGTGACAAAATAAGAGAAAAAATATATCATTTTGAAGAAGCCCGTGATTCAGATTGGTGTATAAGTGATGATGAGATGAACTGGCTAAAAAATCTCTTAGAAGTCATATTGCCAGATGATATTATTGAGGCTAACTTGTGGAAATTCAAGGCTTTCTTGCCTATACATGAACTGCATCGGAGAGAGGATGATATATGTAAGTGGACAGAAAAACAGTTGAATTTCAGAGTAGCTGCCGTGAAAGAACTGTACAAGCAGATAGGATTCGATGGTTTAAGAAAGATTGCCGAGAAATCTGAAGACAAATATCAAACAGGTCTTGCATTTGCAAAATTCAAGACCACATACCCGATGGTTGATTTTGTTATAAACGAAGGTTTTGACAATCAACTTTTAGCAGGATTCTTTGTCTCTTTATTCAACACAAACAAGGAACGCTATTGGAAAGTGGTGAGGAAATACAATAATCGGAATGATATTCTTATTAGCATCGGAACAAATGAAGAATTAACCAGATTTGTCGAAACTCTACCAGAAGAAGCTAAGAAAAATTATTGGAAGACCGTATCTGTTTGGTGCTATTCTGACGATACGCTGAACATAATGGCAGAGCAACTGCTTAAAGTGGGTAGGTATGGCGATGTATTATCTTTGCTACGTCATGTCAGTTATGGTGGGAAGGACATTCCTGTTGCACCAGCCTTTAATGCCTTACAAGGATGGTTGAACAATATTAAAACACCAGAATTGGAGCAGTACAAGCATGATGCAGAAAAAATACTGGAATATCTTGATAAAAATCCAAATGTCAAAGATGAACAAATAGTTAGTTTAGAACTTTTACTTAGCGAAATTTTCCATCTGGATTCTGATTGTCGCCTGTATCATTCTATTTACACAGAGCCAAAAAGTTTGTTAGAACTAATATCATTTGCATACCGTGGAGATGAAGATTTTGACGATAAGACTTATTCTGATTCAGAGAGAAACATCGGGTTGCTTTCACTGCGTTTTATCAAAGGCCATGTAAAAAGTTGCCCTGGATTGACAAAAAACGGGACATTAGATGAAGATGCTTTGATGAAATATGCCGATGAATTTATGTCTCTTGCAAAAAGAGAGAAGTATTTTCGTGCTGCAAAGATAGTGTTTGGCCAACTGTTAGGCAACATTCCTGACAGGGAAGACTACCCACAGGATGTTCTCTGTAAACTATTGACAAAATATAGTGAACATGGTCGTGACAAATCAATCCTAAATTCTTTTCGATGCCAGTTCTTTAACAATCGTGGTATGACCTCACGTCTGCCCTACGATGGAGGACGAATTGAAAGGACACGAAGTGAGAAATACAAGAAATATGCAGATAAGACACGCTACACGTACCCAGATGTCGCATCAATCTTCGACTCATTGAGCCGAGATCATGAATATGATGCACATCGTATGGACAATCAAGCTGAATTGGCAAAAATTGGGTATTAAAATATGAGGCGATATTTACATTGACTATTAATAAAAGTAATAGTACTGTATGCTTAATGGGTTCAACGGCAATATGCAATCTCTCAAATTCTGCGTAAACAATGCGTAAACAAACGGTTTCAGTTAGGGGGGATTTAGTGAGTTTCATTGTAAATGACGGATTTTACAACTGACTGATATTCAATAAAGATCAATAAAACAGACTATCACAGAACATCATCTTATCGTTCTCATAATCTGGAGGTCCCTGGTTCAAGCCCAG
>OHJK01000574.1_pt1 | contig 22805 bp, 18 predicted proteins | sample 1568541 | NCBI WGS metagenome assembly OHJK01 (sample SAMEA3879535, study PRJEB24766) | human gut metagenome | biome: human-associated habitat; feature: feces | place: USA | collected 1985/1987
TATAAACGAAACAAATAAAAAACATTGTTGCGGATGTACAGCATGTGAGTCTGTGTGCCATAAAAAGTGCATATCAATGCAGACAGACAATGAGGGATTTAAATATCCGGTTGTCGATAAAACTAAATGTGTTAACTGTCGCCTTTGTGAAAAGGTTTGTCCTATACTCAATAAAACACATAATGTATTTCCAAATACCGCATATGTTGTTCGTAATAAAAATTCTGAAATTGTCCGCTCCAGTACATCAGGCGGTGCAGTTACCGCTTTCAGCAAAGAGATAATCAATAACGGGGGAATCGTATTTGGCGGTGCATTTGACGGTAACTTTTATGTCAAACATACATACGCTGAAACAGAAAGTCAGAAGTTCAAAATATGTTCAAAGTGATATGGGTACAACCTTTACCGAGGTAAAGCAACAACTTGACAACGGAAAATTTGTTATGTTTACGGGAACTCCGTGTCAGGTTGAAGGGCTTCAAAATTATTTAAGAAAACCATATGATAACCTCTTCACCATTGACTTTGTATGCAGAGCTGTCCCATCTCCATTGGTATGGGAAAAATACAGGGAATTTATGGAAAAAAAATTCGGTTCTGAAATTACATATGCAAACTTTCGCGAAAAAACCTACGGATACCATAGTGCAAATCTGACTCTTAGATTTGCCAACGGCAAAAAAAGTATAGAAAACACCAATACTGACTATATGCTTAAGAGCTTTTTTAAGGGAATATGCTCACGCCCATCATGTTATGACTGTAAATTTCGTGAGCCGGGAAGAGTATCGGATCTGACTGTATTTGACTGTTGGAATATTACGCGATATGTAAACGGACTTGCCGATGATGACAAAGGATATACAGCAGTCATTATTCAGAGTACCAAAGGTGCAAAATTATTTGAAAAGGCAAAACACAATCTCATAGTATATCCTGCCGATTCAAAACTTTTACTTGAAAATGACGGCCATATGGCAATGGAAAATCCCAAATATCACAAAAACCGAAAAGAATACTTTGAAATGCTTAACAATGGCTATAATATTGAACAAGTCGTAAAAAAATATATTCCTATTAAAATAAGCAGAAAAATTTTCGGTAAATTCAGGGGCTTTTTCTACAAAACAGGAATACTCAGATTTTTGAAAAAACTTAAAATAAAATAAGGCAGGTTTATATATGTATGATAATAAAATATCTGTAATCGTACCGGTTTATAATATCGGTCAGTATCTTGAAAACTCTATCAAGAGCCTGATAAATCAGACATACCGTAATATTGAAATCATACTTGTCGACGACGGTTCAGTTGACAACAGCCCTGCAATCTGCGACCTTTATGCCGAAAAAGATAACCGGATTAAGGTCATTCATCAAAAAAACAAAGGTGTCTCTGCGGCAAGAAATGCAGGGATGAGAGTAGCAACAGGAGATTATATAGGCTTTTGTGACGGGGATGATGTTCCCGATGTTGATATGTTCGAATTTCTAATGAACATTGCTGTCAAAGATAATGCAGATATTTCAATCTGTGAAGTAAGATTTGAATTTGAGGATGGCACTGTTCGTAACATCGCAACGGGTAAATCCAAAATCTGGAACAACAATGAAAGTTTTCTTTGCGACTTCTTTAAAGGAAATGTTGGTATGAGTACCTACACCAAATTATTCAAAGCAAAAGTTTGCAGGGGTGTTGAATATCCCGAAAATTGTAAAACAAACGAGGACAAGTATTTTTGTTTCCTTGCTGCTCTCAATTCTAACACATTCAGTAGCAAAAGCGTTGCAAAATACACCTATTATCGCAGAGAAGGTTCGTCTTCCATAACAGAATTTACCGAAAAATATTTTGACTGCATTTATCTTGCTGACAAAATGCTTGAAACTGTAAGCAAAGAACATCCGTCAATTTACGCAAACGCTGTTTGCAACAGACTTTCTACAACTCTCAGAATATACAAACTTATGTATATGAGAAACGGGCTGAAAAAATTCAGCAGCCAAGGAAACGAACTCGTTAAGTATGTTAAAAGTTTTGACAAAGCAACTGCCAAAAAATATTTGTCAAAAAAAGACTACATAAGATATAAAACACTCTGTACAAGTAAAAAATTGTATTTTCTTATGATAAAATACTTAGACAAATACTAATTGGTGATACTCCGTGAAAAATTTTAAGATAAGAGATTTAAAACTAAAAAATATATGGCAAATGTTTCTTGTTATTGCCATCCCTTTTATAACTGTAACCGGTGCTACAATTTTTCCTTACACATTGCGTTTACCGTTAATTTACACTGTTGGCATACTTTTTGCTGTGGTATTCGTCCTTACTGACATAACACTTCAATTTAATGCTGTTTCCGGAACGGCATTTATACTGTTGTCATATATATGCATATCAATCGCATACTCATATGACCCCGCATCAACATTAAACTTATTTTGGCTGTACCTGTGTGCATTCACACTACTGTTCATTGATCTCCCGGGCAGCTATTATAAAAAAATATTTACGATAATATATGTTATTTGCTCGGTTATTGCCTTTTCAATTTTGATAAGTGCAGTTATCGACAACTGTATGTTAAAATATTTTTGGTTTATTGTAAATCCAAACAATTCGGCACAGGTAGCACAAACGATTCAAAATGAACTTTCAATAGGTGCGTATTCCGGATTCGCACGAGAAAAAGGTGAAGCGGCATACATTATGAATGTAGGAATTGCTCTTTTACTTTCTAAGTACTTTTCATCGCAAAAGCTGAAAAAAATTGATATTCTTATGTTGTTCGTATTTATTGTGTCGCTTATGCTAACCGGAAAACGAACCCTTTTCATTATTCCCGTCCTTTCATTTGCATTATTCATGGTCATCTCAAACATCAAAGGAAAATTTGCTAAAACAGGAGGAATAGTGCTAAGTGCCTTATCTGCCGTGTTTATTCTTTCAATGTTTATTCCAAAGGTTGCAAATATATTTGACCGTTTTATGGATGAAGAAAATATTATGGCCTTAGGTAATAGAGATTCTCTTTGGAAATACTTTTTACTGATGGGTGAAAAGTACCCGGTCTTTGGCGCAGGATTCGGCTCATACAATCAGTTCGCATATGATAACGGATTGCGTGTAGGCGGAGACAGATGGAACTTCAACGGTCACAATTGCTACTTTCAGATTGCGGTAGAGCTCGGAATAGTCGGAAGTATATTTTTTCTTCTGTTTGCAGTGCTTTCTGTTGTACTCACAATTCTCGCAATCAGAAGGGTAAAAAATATCTGCGATGATGCAAGAATCTGCTATTTCTCGCTATATATACAAATTATGATTTTAGCTTACTCTGTAACGGGTAATCCGACATATTCAAGACAGATTGTGTTTATCTGGTTTTTCTCAATCGGAGCCGTTCTTCATATTGCAAGGAAACACAATATTGACATAGTGATAAACAAAGAATCTGAAAGGCGACATTTATGAAAAAGATCGGTATTGTAACTTTTCATCAGGCACTTAACTACGGAGCAAAACTTCAAGCCTATGCCCTTCAGCAGTTTTTGGAAAAAAACGGCATAGAAAATGATGTAATTGACTACACATGTCATTTTATGTATACAAGAAACATAAGACCTATTCGCGTAGGCAAGCATCATAAGTTGAAGTCATTTATCCGTTCACTCATCACTATGCGTCAAGTAGGAATTGACAGAAAAAAGTCCGTTACATTCAGAAACGAATTTTTAAACCTCAGTCGTCCTTTTGATGCCAAAAACATTGGGGAAGCCTCCAATGAATATGCAGCATTTATTGCAGGGAGCGATCAGGTGTGGAGTCCCATCTGCGTTGGCTTTGATACGGTATATTTACTTGATTTTGCAAAGCCAAAGCAAAAATACTCCTATGCGGCAAGCTTTGCAGTTGATAAGCTTCCTGCTGATAAGGAACATACATATAAAGAGTTGTTATCACAATTTCAGCTCTTTTCAGTTCGTGAAAAAAGCGGAGCAGATATTATTGAAAATCTTATCAACAGAAAAGCTGAAATCAGTATTGATCCCTCGTTGTTGCTTACTGAAGATGATTGGGATAAAATAAGCAGATGTCCTGTACCAAAAGAACCGTATATTTTTCTGTTCAGCGTAAGAAAGCCAATTAAACTTATCAGCTACGCTCTTGAACTTTCTAAAAAAACCGGATACAAAATCTACTACCTGCAAAAGGAGAGGCTCCATAAGATTGACGGTATAGAGTACCTCGATCCGGTGAATGCCACTGAATTTGTAGGTTTAATAAAAAACGCAGAATATATTTGCACAAATTCATTTCACGGCACTGCCTTTTCGGTAATCTATAAAAAGAATTTTGCAGTTGAATTGCAACATATCGGTGGCAGAAACATCCGTGCCGAAGAACTTCTTAACAATCTTGGAATCAATGATCGCGAGATAACAAATGATGTTTTTCCAAATATAAACGGTGCGGTTAATTGGGAAAGGGTTGACAATGTACTTTTAAAGGAAAGAAATAAATCAAAGGAATATATAAATAAAATAAAGGAACTGATACAGAACGAATCTTCAGAGGTGACCGTTTAATGCCAAAATCCGCCGGAAAACAAATGTCGATAAACATAATTGCAAGTATCGTTTCATTTGCAGTTACTGTCGGAATTAACTTTTTTCTGACACCGTATCTTGTAAAAGAGGTCGGCAGTGATGCCTATGGTTTTATCGGTCTTGCTAATAACTTTGTACAGTATGCTACCATCGTTACGACCGCTTTGAATTCAATTTCAGGCAGATTTATTTCAATTGCATACCATAAGGGCGATGTTGAGAAATCATCAAAAATATTCAGTTCGGTTCTCGTTGCCGATTTGTTCCTCGCTGCAGTAATGTTGATTCTGTCGTCAATTTTTGTTTGTTTTCTTGACACTGTGCTTAACATACCTCCAAATCTTGTATCCGGCGTAAAAATAACCTTTGCTTTTGCTTTTCTCACATTTGTTGTCAGCACAGTTACTGCTATTTTCACAACAGCAGCCTTTGTAAAAAACAGAATTGATATAAATTCTATACGAGATATTATATCCAACCTTATAAAAGTTGCACTCATAGTACTTTTATTTGCAATTTTCCCTGCACAGCTTTACTTTGTTACCCTTGCAAGTTTTGGAAGCGGTATTTTTCTTTTGCTGGCAAATATTACTGTTAAAAAGAAGGTACTCCCGGAAGTAAAGGCTGATATTAGAAAATTTGACATTAAAATAGTTAAAACACTTCTTGCGTCGGGCATTTGGCTTTCACTTTCACAACTTTGTCAGGTGCTTCTAAGCGGTCTTGATCTTCTGATATGCAACCTAACCCTTGGAACGGCACTGATGGGACTTCTCTCTATCGCAAAAACCGTACCGAACAGTATCGGCAACCTAACTGTAATTTTAGGTTCAGTATTTACTCCTCATTATACAATTCTTTATGCAAAGAAAAAAATACCGGAGCTAATTATCGAGGCGAAATTCAGTACCAAAATTGTAAGCTTTATACTCTCGACCCCCATTGCCGGTTTTATTGCCTTTGGCAGACAGTTCTACATATTATGGCAACCGACAAAGTCACCGGATGAGATTACAATGATTCAGTTTATGTCGGTGTTGACTTGTATTACATTTCTTTGTTCCAGTCAAACTCAGTCGCTTATGATGATAAACACCGTATGTAATAAACTTAGATTACCTGTATTTGTAAACCTTACAGTTGGCATTGTCAGCGTTATAGTTGCAATTGCAGCCTGTAACCTCACCGACTATGGCGTATATTTTGTAGCAGGAACGAGTTCCGTTCTTATGGGACTGCGTGCACTCATCTTTACCCCTGCATATTCTGCATACATACTAAAGCAAAAACTTTCAATATTTTTCCCGACAGTAATCCGAGATTGTGTTGGATTTATCATTATATTGGTATTATTCTCAATTATCAGCAATTTTATTACAGTAACCGGTTGGAGTTCATTTATATTCATATGTGCTATATGCGGAATCCTTGCATATGCCTTGTCCTTGCCGTTGTTATTTAATAAAGCGGAACTTTGCAAGCTCAAAAATAAGCTTACAAAAAAATGAAATGGAGTTAATTATGAGTAATGTTGAAATAACTGTATTTACCCCATCATATAATCGTGCAAAAACTCTTCCAAGAGTTTTTGAATGTTTGAAAAAACAAACCTATAAAAGCTTTGAATGGATAATTATAGATGACGGCAGTGAAGATAATACAAAGGATGTTGTCGACGGATTTCTGAAAGAAAATAATTTTTTTGACATTATTTATGTTTATCAAAAAAATCAAGGCAAGCATATAGCCACAAACAATGCTGTAAAAATGTGCAGAGGAAACTTTTTCATTACGCTTGACTCTGATGATACTTGTACAAATGACGCCCTTGAAACATTTGTAAATGAATGGAATAAAATTCCTAAACAGGAGCAAAAAAAATATTACGGTATATCCTGCCGTACATATGATAAGGATGGTAAAATTAACGGAACACAAATGAATGTTCCGTATATTGACAGCAATGACCTTGATTTGCGTTTTAAACTCAATATCACAGGGGAATTATGGGGTATGATTAGAACCGATATTATGCGTGAATTTCCATTTCCTGTTGTCGAAGGCTATCACTTCTACCCGGAAAATGTTATCTGGCATAATGTCGGAAGAAAATATATATGCAGATATTTAAGCAAAGCATTGAGATACTATATTCAAGATCAGGAAAATGCTGTTACAAATATCAACAGAAAAAAGGCATCAAAAGAAAAATTTGTCATGCATCTGCATTATGTAAATGACTGTTGGGATTACAGAAAATACAATCGAAAGCGTTACCTTGAACACATCGTGGCAATAACCCGTGATGGACTTGCAAACGGCTACAAACTTAGTGAAATATTGACTATGCTCAAGACTAAGCCCCGCAGATTGCTCGTTCTCCTAACAAGCCCTATCGGTTACCTGCTGTACAAGCATTCATAAGGAGATTTAACGGATATGAAAAAAATTGGAATAATTACTTTTCATCGTGCCAAAAATTACGGCGCTGTTCTCCAGGCGTATGCACTTCAACACACCCTTGAACAGCTTGGAAGTGACTGTGAAATCGTAGATTATAAATGTGAAAATATCGACAATGGCTACAAACCGTTTCAGTTTAGCAAAACTGATCCTATTAAGTCAATTTTGAAATCCCTTGTTATGTATCGCAAGAGAGCTAAAAAAATTGAACAGTTTTCAAGCTTCTACAACAATTATCTTAAAATCAGCGATAAAACCTATAGTAATTCAGATATATCAGAATGCAAAAATCTTTATGATGCTTTCATCAGCGGAAGCGATCAGGTTTGGGGGCCCGGTAAGGAAGGAATAAATCCTGATTCCATCTATTTTCTGAGCTTTGCAGACGATAACCAAAAATACAGTTATGCAGCAAGTTTTGGTGTTGCAGATATAAGCGATGTAAAGGCAATGCAGCTCAGACCTTTACTTAAAAATTTTCAGTCTTTTTCGGTTCGTGAAAAAAGCGCATTAAATATTGTAAAGAAGATAACCGGTAAGAACGGTGTGTGTCATATTGACCCTACACTTCTTCTAAAAAAAGATGAATGGCAAAAGATTTCTGTAAAAAAAATTGATAAGCCATATATTCTTGTATTTAATGTAAAACCTGTAAAATCACTGATAGATTTTGCGGAAAAACTTTCAAAAAAGACCGAAATTCCTGTTGTTTATATAACAGATAATCCACAAAAAAAGCGTAAAAATTTTACCTATGTATCTGCCCCAACAGTTGAAGAATTTCTTGGTTATTTTGCAAACGCAGATTATACGGTAACCAATTCATTTCACGGAACTGCTTTTTCTGTAATTTTTCACAAAAATATGTTTGTTGAATATGAAACAGCAAAAGGATTTAATCACCGTGCAAAAAATCTTCTTCAGACAATAGGCATAAACCGAGAAATTAAAGACGGGGAAGCTGTTACAACAGATATTGACTGGAATAAAGTCGATAACATACTTCAAGCAGAGCGCAAACTCTCGCTTGATTACCTTAAAGATATAATTAAAGGGGAATAAATATGCAAATTTTTCCTTCAAAAAGTGAATGCTGCGGATGTTCAGCCTGTAAACAGATATGTCCTAAAGGCGCTATAGCTATGAAGCCTGATTCAGAAGGTTTTCTCTACCCACAAATTGATGTCTCACTCTGTATTGAATGCGGCGCCTGCCAAAAAATATGCGCATTTCAGAACGGTTATGAAAAGAACCATTCAAAGACAGCATATGCAATCAAGCATAAAGACTTTAATACTCGCTTTACAAGCCGTAGCGGTGCTGCATTTGTAGCCTTATCCGATTATATTCTTAATAAAAAAGGATCTGTTTACGGTGCTGCGTTTCAGGATGATTTCTCAGTCAGCCACATAAGAGCAACAGATCGTTATGTCAGAGATAAGTTTAAGGGATCAAAATATGTCCAGAGCGATATGAAAGACACATTTAAATCTGTCAAAAATGATTTAAATAACGATATGTATGTCATGTTTTCCGGAACAGCCTGTCAGGTTGCCGGACTTAAAAGATACCTTGGTAAATGCGACACCTCAAAACTCTATACATGTGACATTGCCTGTCACGGAGTTCCCTCTCCTATTATATGGAAAGAGTACCTCAAACATTGTGAAAAAAAGTTTTGCGGAAAAGTAACCAAGGCAGATTTTCGTGATAAAACTATAGGCTGGAATACCCACAAGGAAGCGATTTGGATTGATGACAATAAGCATATCCTTAACGGCTACACATATCTATTCTACGAAAACGATATTGAGCGTCCATCCTGCTACAATTGTAAATATTCAAACCTTGAAAGACCCGCCGATCTCACACTTGCTGACTTTTGGGGAATCGACCGTGTAGTTGAAAATTTCAATGACAACAAAGGAGTTTCTTTATTGTTGGTAAATTCCGAAAAAGGATCTCGTATTCTCAACAAAGTAATCGACAATATTCATTGTGTAGAATGTGACCTTAACGCTTCAATAAAGTCTAACCCTAATCTGTCACGCCCAACCGCAAAACCTGACAGTCGAGAAGATTTCTGGGATTTTTATTATAAAAACGGTTTTGAAAAGACATTTAAAAAATATTACAACAAAATCAGAATAAAGAAAATCAAAAGAAGAATAAAACTGAAGTTTTATAGCCTAAAAAACAAGGTATCCAAGCTTCATTGATTATTGAACCTCAGGAGGATTTATGAAATTATTATTTGCCTTACGCTCAATTTTTCTTCTTCCGCATTTCTTTGTATTTAAACTCTGTGAAAAACACGATGTTTTATGCAAGGATCTTGAAAGTTGGAGAAAACTTTGTCCTAAAAAAAACAATTGCAGTTATACATACTTATTTTTCTATATGATGTGTCATTTTAAGGAATTCAGAAATGTATTTTATCTGCGTCTTGGAAATATAAAATATTTTTTGAAAATTTTTTGCAAGCCCTTGGATTCGCTGTACTTAACCAGTAAAAATATGGGACCCGGCTTATTTATACAACATGGATTTTCTACAATTGTAGGGGTTGAATCTATGGGAAGTAATTGTTGGATAAATCAGCAAGTTACGGTTGGTCACACAGATAAAGGCAGACCAAAAATCGGAAACAATGTTAAAATAATGACAGGTGCAAAAGTTCTCGGAAATGTTACTATCGGTGACAATGTCATAATCGGTGCAGGAGCAATAATCGTTAAAGATGTCCCTTCAGATTGTGTTGTTGTCGGCAGTAGGGCATATATTGTAAAACGAAACGGTAAAAAAGTCAGAGAAGAACTTTAAATATCAATAATTCAAAAACGCATGCTCGGTGCAATTTACACTGAGTATGCGTTTTATTTTACTGATTTTTGCAATATTATTTATTTCATCTAAAAAGGCGGCTGCAAATTGCAGCCGCCAATAAAAGAATTACTTAGAATATCCAATAACAAGAAGGTTAGTTACAGCATTATAAGTAAATGTGTAAGTACCGCCAACAGCCGCAAGTGTTGATGCACTTGTATACTTTGAGATGTACTTAATACCTGTTGTTGCATTTCTGATTGTTGTACCGTTGCAGAAATCTACACCGTTAACATTCATCTTAAACGAGTAGTCACCCTTTTTAAGCTTTACTGAACCTGTAAATACATTTGTATCACTCTTCTTGAGTGTAAGGTTGATATCTCCTGTTACCTTTACCGGAATATCTCCCTTATCTGCTGTCACTACAAGTGTATTTGTTGCTGTGTTGTATGTGAATGTGTATGTTCCGCCTGTTGCTACAAATGTTGTGTACTTGCTCCACTTTGGATTGAATACAAGACCAGGTGTTGCATCCTTTACTACCGCTGATGTTCCGCAGAGCTTGCCGTAGTTATTAATCTTTATCTGATATTTTCCTGCCTTAAGTGTCTTTGTACCTGAATATACATTTGCTTTATCTGTCTTTGCAAGGGCAAGTGTAAAGTTACCTACTACACTTACTTCTGCTCCTGAAGGAAGATATGATATTGTAAGCTTGTTTGTATCAATATCATAGCTGAATGTATATGTACCGCCTGATGCTGCAAGCGTTGACGCACTCGACCACTTTGAGTTGAACTGGCTTCCAACTGTAAAGTCCTTGTATGTGTAACCGCAACAATAACGAACACCCTGATTCATTACTCTGAATTCATAGTTGCCCTTGTTAAGCTTAACTGATGCCGAATAAACATTTGCATCCTTTGTTGCCTGAAGATCAAGGTTGATATCGCCGACTATTGAAGCCTTTGAAGGTGCAAGATATTCAATTGTAAGGGTACTCTTTGCAGTATTAAACTTAAATGTGTACTTACCGCCTGTTGCCTTAAGCGTTGTAGAACTTTTCCACTTTGAATTGTATTTTGCGTTTGTTGTTTTATCTGTGAATGTTGAACCGTTACCGAATGCAACTCCGTTTACACTCATCTTGAATGTGTATGAACCTGCTTCAAGCTCAGTTGAGCCTGTATAAATGCCGTTGCCGTCATCTGCAAGCGGGAGTGCGATATCTCCTGTTACACTTACTCCGCTCTGTGGCTGTGTCGGCTCTGTTGCAGGCTGAGTCGGCTTTGTTGCGGGAGCTGTTGTTGGCTGTGTTACAGTTGTAGGCTGTGTTGCTGTTGTAGGCTGAGGAGCTGTTGTAGGCTCTTCGCCCTGAACGAGAACTGCCTTTGCAGTAAATGCAGCACCTGCTACTTTGTTAGCACTATTGTAAATATAATCGATGTCCTTCTTTTCGCTTTCGAAGAGCTCATCATATGTGTCAGCCTCTGTACCTGTAAGATAATCAACATTGAGATTTACTGTTGTGTCACCGCTGCCTACAACATCAAATGTAAATGTGCAATAAACATTCTCTGACTTGAAGTTGAAAAGATCAAGGCTTGAGCAGTTGAAGAGAACCTGATTTGTAAGGCTTGGATTCCAAACGATGCTGCTCTGGAATACAGGGAAAACCTTATTCTTTGTATTTGTTGTTGTTGTTGATGCAAGCTTGAGAACCTTACTGTCGTATGTAAGGCTGCTCTGTGTATCAACGATCATGTGATCTGCCTTGAGAAGGTAAGTAACAACAACCTGCTCTGTCTGTGCATTGTAATCATACGAAACAGGATCTGTCACATTTGATGTAACATTGATCTTGTTGCCTGCACTTGTTTCTTCGCTTGTTTCGGCAGCACTTGCTGAGAAGGGCAGAGCTGTGAACATGCACAGCACCATCATTACCGCAAGAACCACAGAAAGCTTTTTCTGAATTTTTTTCATACTTGCTGCTCCTTTAATAAAATAAAATTACCGTTCGCCACAGTTTTGTGGCAATACTTCTAGCTTCGGAAACTTTAACAGTACAAAATTTCCGAGGACATTTAAATTATAGCACATTTAAGTTGTTCGGGCAATGAATCTGTTATTCTTTTAGCGAAAATTTTTTGCCCTAAAATATGTGCAAATTAACGGTAAGTTTGCTATTATATACAAATTCATTGTCTGATTATTGTGGATATTGTCTTATCCATGTTCCTCAGTTCTGAAATAACTGATAATAATACTATCGTATTTAATTTTTTACAACAATTGTTTTGTAACAAAAAAGTCTGCGTCAAGAGCAATTTCGATGGGGTTGTGACAAAACAGCCTAACAAAACAAAAATGCATCAGACCTTTTCGGGCAACTGATGCATTTTCTTTTTTAAACTGTTTTCTTGAATAGACTGCGGTGGCACACCGCTGACATCATTATCTGTTTTCAACTTTCAATTCTTAATTGAAAGCACCGCTCAGATATTTAACTTTTGCACATGCAAATACTGCTACCCGAATTGGGTGCAACAATTTGTTGCTTATTCTTCCTCAGCAAGCTCATCGGCTGTAACTTCTGCCTGCGGTTCTTCCTTTGCAGCCTCCTCAGGCTCTTTTTCGGAAACAATATCGTCAATTTCCTCAATAAGCTTCTGTTCTGCGCATCTGTGCTTTTTTAAAGCGAGAAATGCTGCTGTGGCAGCCGCAAGTGCAGAGATTGCACCGATGATTGTGTAGAATAATTTTTTGTTTTTATCCATTCCGGCACCTCTTTCAGTATTAATATAAATCAGCGGAAAAACCGTATTTTTCTACTTACTGCTATTTTATATCATTTTTACAAATTTTTCAATAGACAACTGATAATCTTTGCACAAATGGCTGTCAGTGTGTTATATTCTCTTTTTACGCTCTGCAAGGGCAAAAAGCACTCCGCCCGAAATTACAACAAGCATCATAACAGCCGTTGCTGTCACTCCTGTCTGAACACTGCCGTTTTTATCAGGCTGTGAAGGAGTGCTGTCCGATGTTGCGGCACCGCCTGTTGCCGAAGTCGGATTTACAGAGGTTGTACCGACAGTTGCAGGCTCACCCGTCGGAGCAGTCTGAACAGTCTGTTCCTGAGTAGCAGTCGTTTCTTCCGACGGTGACGATTTCTCAACAAGGACAGCTCAAAAATCTTTGAATTCACCTTTGATTCATCAATTTTGCTGAAGAAAAAACAACAAAAGCAGAATAACAAATAAAAATCAAAACAAAAACGGCAGTACCAAAAAAATCGGTACTGCCGTTGTTATATAAGAAATTATTCTCTTGTTTTTTCGCCGTTAAGAATCATTTCCGCATTCTTAACACGCTCTTTTGTCGGGGGATTAATGCCCTCGAGAGGATAGTCATAACCGAGTGCTTTCCACTTGTACACACCGAGTGTATGATACGGAAGAACTTCAACTCTTTCAACATTCCTGAGCGAACGGATAAAGTCGGCAAGTCTGAAAAGATACTCGTCCTTATCATTTCTTTCAGGCACAAGAACATGTCTTATCCATACGGGCTTGCCCATATCGGAAAGCTGTCTTGCCATTTCAAGAATATTGGTGTTTGGCTGTCCTGTAAGGATTTTGTGCTGTTCGTTGTCGATATGCTTTATATCAAGCAACAGCAAATCCGTATATTCCATTAGCTCTTTCCACTTTGAATAGAACGGCTCTTTGGTTGTAAACGGGTTGGCGCTTGTGTCTATACAGGTATTAACGCCCTGCTTTTTAGCCTTCTTGAACAAATCAAGCAAAAAGTCAATCTGTAAAAGCGGCTCACCTCCGCTTACTGTGATACCGCCCTTATTTTTCCAATAGGGGCGGTATGCAAGCGCTTTATTAAGCAACTCGTCGGCGGTGTATTCCACGGTGTTTTCATCGTGTTTCCAGGTGTCGGGATTGTGGCAGAACTGGCAACGCATTGCGCAGCCGCTCAGAAAAATCACAAATCTCACGCCCGGACCGTCAACAGAGCCAAAAGTTTCTATTGAGTGTACAAAGCCTTTAACAGCGTTGTCCGACATTACATTCTGTCGTGGCAGGTTCTGGCAATAACATCCAGCTGCTGCTCTCTTGTAAGGTCGATGAACTTAACAGCATAACCCGATACACGGATTGTGAAGTTAGCGTACTCTTCCTTCTCAGGATGCTCCATAGCGTCAATGAGTTTTTCTGTACCGAATACATTTACATTGAGGTGGTGTGCGCCCTGATCAAAGTAGCCGTCCAGCACCTGCACCAGATTCTCCACGCGCTCGCCCTCGCTGTGACCCAGCGCTTCAGGGTTGATGGTCTGGGTGTTGGAGATGCCGTCCAGTGCCCAGTGGTAGGGCAGCTTTGCCACCGAGTTCAGCGAGGCCAGCAGACCATTCTGCTCTGCGCCGTAGCTGGGGGTAGCGCCGGGGGCAAACGGGGTGAAGGCGGCGCGGCCATCCGGCAGAGCACCGGTGTACTTGCCGTACACCACGTTGGAGGTGATGGTCAGGATGGAGGTGGTAGCCTCGGAGTTGCGGTAGGTGTGGCGCTTCTTGATCATCTCCAGGAAGGTGCGCAGCAGCCAAACGCCGATCTCATCGGCACGGTCGTCATCGTTGCCGTACTTGGGGAAGTCGCCCTCCACCTCATAGCCGGTGGCCAGGCCGGTCTCATCGCGCACGACCTTGACCTTGGCGTACTTGATGGCGCTCAGGGAGTCGATGACGTGGGAGAAGCCTGCAATGCCGGTGGCAAAGGTGCGGCGCACATCGGTGTCGATCAGGGCCATCTCGGCTTCCTCGTAGTAGTACTTGTCGTGCATATACTGGATGAGGTTCAGCACGTTGACGTACAGGCCGGCCAGCCAGTCCAGCATCTGCACATACTTGGGCAGGACCTCGTCATAGTTCAGGTACTCGCTGGTGATGGGGGCATAGTTGGGGCCGCACTGTTCGTGGCTCTTCTCGTCCACGCCGCCGTTGATGGCGTACAGCAGGCACTTTGCCAGGTTGGCGCGGGCACCAAAGAACTGCATCTCCTTGCCGGTCTGGGTGGCAGACACGCAGCAGCAGATGGAGTAATCGTCGCCCCAAACGGGCTTCATCACATCATCGTTCTCGTACTGAACAGAGCTGGTGTTGATGGATACCTTGGCGGCGTACTTCTTGAAGCTCTCGGGCAGGGCGGAGGAGTACAGAACGGTCAGGTTCGGCTCCGGTGCGGGGCCCATGTTCTCCAGAGTGTGCAGGAAGCGGTAGCAGTTCTTGGTGACCATGCTGCGGCCGTCCATGCCGATGCCGCCCACTTCCAGGGTGGCCCACACGGGGTCGCCGGAGAACAGCTGGTTGTAGCTGGGGATGCGGGCAAACTTGACCATGCGGAACTTCATGACCATGTGGTCGATGAGCTCCTGTGCCTGACTTTCGGTCAGGATGCCCTTGTCCAGATCGCGCTGGATGTAGATGTCGAGGAAGGTGGAGATGCGGCCCACGCTCATGGCGGCGCCGTTCTGGGTCTTGATGGCGGCCAGATAGCCGAAGTACAGCCACTGGCAGGCCTCCTTGGCGTCCTTGGCAGGCTGGGAGATGTCGTAGCCGTAGGCCTCGGCCATCTTCTTCATGCCCTTCAGGGCGCTGATCTGGCGTGCGATCTCCTCGCGCAGGCGGATCACGTCATCGGTCATGGTGCCGTCGCCGCAGTTGGCAAAATCCTCCTGCTTGAACTTGATCAGGGCATCGATGCCGTACAGGGCCACGCGGCGGTAGTCGCCCACGATGCGGCCGCGGCCGTAGGTGTCGGGCAGGCCGGTGATGATGTGGGTGTGGCGGGCAGCCTTCATCTCAGGGGTGTAGGCATCGAACACAGCCTGGTTGTGGGTGCGGGTATAGTCGGTAAAGATCTTGTGCAGCTCCTCGCTGGGCTGATAGCCGTAGGTGGTGCAGGCCTGCTCTGCCATCTTGATGCCACCGTAGGGCATGAATGCACGCTTCAGGGGCTTGTCGGTCTGCAGGCCGACGATCTGCTCCAGATCCTTCAGGGTCTCGTCGATATAGCCGGGGCCGTAAGCGGTCAGGCTGCTGACGACCTCGGTCTCCATGTCCAGCACGCCGCCCTTGGCGCGCTCTTCCTTCTGCAGCTTCTGCAGGGCACCCCACAGCTTATCGGTCGCCTCGGTGGGACCAGCCAGAAAGCTTTCGTCGCCGTCGTACGGGGTGTAGTTCTTCTGGATGAAGTCGCGGACATTGACTTCCTCTTTCCAGATGCGGCCCTCAAAGCCTTCCCACTGTTCAAAATTGATCATTGGAACCTCCTTGCTCCATTTCATGCGCAAGTTAGCGCATTCTAACTACTGAGCCTTTGAAAAACCGCACTGCATAGGCGGCTTTCTGGGGGCGAAACAGTCTTAAACTGCCGTCTGCGGCAGCTCTGACTACAAGGTGTAGACAAAAATGAAAACCTGCCCACAAAATCTTGCGTTACTATAATAACAAGAACCACTTTAAAAAGCAATAGAAAACAAGTGGGTTTTCTTCCAAAGCAAGGGGGATTCTTTGGGCAGAATGTAGAAAAAACGCTGAACCCCTGGCGGTGCACACTTTTTTCGGGGAAAATTGCAAATTGAGGGTTGACAAGACTAACCACTTATGGTATCCTGTTCTCACGGCGCTGGTTAGCTACTTCTAACCACGCTGCACCAAAAAACGGAACGTCTGCAAGCGCTCCGTTCCATTCCTCCATTCCATACTCTCTTTTTCTTGGCAGGATGCAGCATTCTGGTTTGCTCTGCATCCGCTGCGCGGCACACAGGGCTCTGGTACGGCACTGTGCGCAGATGAAAACAAAAACGGGACACTCAGCTTGACCACCTGAGTGCCCCGATTTTTGTTTTGTCCCGGTCGTTGATCAGCCGCATCCCGGGGAGCGGACAACATCTTTACACCACCGCATCCCGCAGCAGCTGGTAGATGGCCTCCGCGTTTCCATCGGGGGAGCGGAGGGAGACGAATTTTCCATTTACCTGGCAGACCCCGTCTGAATAGACGGTGAAAAGCAGGTTCTGGCTGGAACCGTCTGCAAAGCGCAGGGTGATGGAATGCGCTTCGTAGTCGTGGGAGTAGGAGCGAGCGTTCTGGTTGAACTTCTGGTAGCAGCTCGCGTTTTGCAGGATCTTGAAAAATGCCTGATAGGTGTCATCGCCCGCAGAATAGGCGTGGGTGGTAACCACCGATGGGCTCAGGCTGACGGTATCCTCCACATTGACAGAGACGGAAGTGCTTTTATTGATATCGGTTTTCAGGTCAACGCGGCGGTTGGAAACAAACAACAGTACGAACAACAGGACCCAGAGGGCCATGATGGCATAAAAACGGAGACTTTTGTTTTCCATAAGGCGTTCTCCTTTGGCGGGCCGCACAGCAGGGCGGCCAGAGATCTTCAAAGAATACGCTCTCATTATAGTGCCGGAATGCGCAGGATGTCAACTGTTCTCCAGATGCTTCTGCGCCGCAAAGGTACCTGCGGCGCTGGCGGCAAACACAAAATAGTAGCTTGCGATGCGGAAGAGCATCAGGGTGCTCATGGCTTCGCCGCTGGTCATAAAGCTGCTGAACACCAGCAGAAAGGCTGTTTCAATGGAGCCCATGCCTGCTACATTGGGCAGTGCGTTGGAAAGGAAGAGCATCAGGCTGGTGAGCAGTTGTACCTGCCAGAAGCTCAGCCCGCAGGAAAGCCCCATGAACCGGATGCAGAACCACGGCAAGGTGAACATCAGAAACAGCTTGAGGGTCTGCACGGCAAGGATGCGGGCACAGCGGCCCTTGTCGGCCAGCAGGAGGCGGCTCTCGGCGGCCAGGGTGTCCAGCTGCTCCAGCCACTTTTCCCGGCGGGTCTGCCATGGTTCTGTTTTGGGCAGAAAGCCCATGGCCCAGCGGGCCAGCCGCTGCACCAGCGGCGAGACACAGAGCAGCACCAGCGTCACGATGATCAGCGCCACCACGCAGTAGGCGGCGGGCAGATAGTGCATCACGCCGGAGGTGTTGGCGGCGAGCCAACGGTGCTGCAGCAGGAGCATCACAGTGGCATAGAGCAGAACGGTGGTCTTGTGGAATACATATTGCAGGGTCATCAGGCCCACACCGGGGCCCAGCGGCAGGCCGCAGTGGTAGAGATAGTAGGACTCCATGGGCACAGCCCCGGCACCCAGGCCGACCACGTTGCCAAAGATGCCCACAAAGGCGGCATCCAAGCCGCGCCGCAGGGTAAAGCCCGGCAGGCGGCAGCGGATGATGAGCCAGCAGACGATTCCCTCAAGCAGGGGGTATGTCAGGCCGATGGCCAGCACCAGCAGCACCTGCCGGAGGGAGAGCTGGGCCAGCGCGGTCGAGATCTCGGCCCAGTGGCTGCTGAAGATGAAAACCACAACACAGGTCAGCGCCAGCAGCACCAGCAGAGAAAGGATCGCTTTTTTGCGGGAGGGCTGCTGGGGGGTGTTGGTCTGTTCCATGGGACAAGGCTCCTTTCACGATACTGCTTGCAGTATAACACAGCGGGGCCTTGCTTTTGTGAACTGAAACAAAATTTTTCTCGTCACTTTGTGTGATATGATAAAAAAGAACCTCTCCGGCTCACTTCGTTCGCCAGCTTTCCTATGAGGAGAAGTGGCATTGCGAAGCAATGACGGAGAGGTTTTGTGTTACTTTTTCGCTGTCAGATCTTCCACAGCAGCCCGGAGCGTCTGCTCAAAAGCCTCCTTGGAATAATACTGCTCGTACATTTTACGGCATTCTGTCCGCATGGAGGCCAGCTCTTCCGGGTGTTTAATGGCGTGCTCCAGCAGGACAGCCAGCTGCTGCGGATCGTCGTCGTGGTAAACGAAGCCGTTCCGCCCCTCGGAGATGAGCCCGGCGGTGCCGGTGTGCTCCGACACGATGGACGGCTTGCCGAAGATCAGACCCTCGGTGACAAAGGTGGGCATGGGATCATCGCGGGACGCACAGACCAGACCGGTGCACTGCTCCATCAGGCTCTTGATCTCGTCACGGGTGAGCCGCTTGCAATAGAACACGTTTTCCGGGTAGTCTGCGGTCAGGGTGCGGACGGAGTCCATCATCTCCTTGTCAGCGGCCTGGCCCACAAAGAGGAAGGAGGCTTTTTTCCGCACCTCGGGCGGCAGCAGGCGGATGGCCTTGCAGAAGATATCGTGGCCCTTGCGGCGCTCAAAGGAGCCCACCGTGGCAAACAGAGGGCGGCCGCGGTTGTAGCCCAGATCGGTGCGGACAAAGTTCTCTGCCGCGTAATCGGGCAGGCCGTAGATGAGCGGCCGGATCTCGAACTCGGGCCGCACGGCGCGCATGGCGTTGGCGGCGTGGCTGCCCACCGAGTAGACCCGGACATTCTCCCCCAGCTGGGTGGGGATCTGGTGGGCAATGTGGGGATAGCCTGCAAAGGCATCGTGGAGCCACCACAGCACCGGCACGGCGGTGCCGCTCAGGGCACGGACGGCCCGGGCCATGACCACCGTGTTGACGATGACGAAGTCGGCACAGAGAGCCATGCCCCAGGCATCGGAGACATTGCGGCAGGACGACCGGGTGATGACCGAGGCCCCGGCATCCAGGAAGAGATGCAGGGAGCCGCCGTCACTGGGGCCCAGCACAAGTACCTCATACCCCATGCTGCGCAGCACCGGCACGGCACTCACCAGCACGATGGGTGCGCCGGTCATATCCAGCACATGGCTCATAATAAAGGCGCGTTTGCCGTGGGCCGAAAACGCATCCTCGGCGCAGATGCCGCGCTCGTAGTGGAGCAGGGCCTGCGGGATGAGAGCGGGCTTAGTGCAGAGCTGCGCGGCCAGCGCCAGCAGCTCAGGCACATTTTCGGGGTCATGGGCGGCGGCGCGGCAGCGCTCCAGCAGGGTGCGGCTGACCACGGCGCAGCGGTTCTGCGCCTGCAGCGGCTGGCTCTGATAGAGGGCAGTCGCCCCGCCAAAGCCAAACACAGCGTTGCAGACGGCGTAATCCGCACCATCCTGCAGGGCTTTGGCAAAGTACATCAGGGCGGTGGACATCAGCTCCACGTCCTCGGCGGCCAGAAGCACGCCGTCCACGCTTGCGGTCAGTTCCCCGTCCAGCCGGTCCACCAGCCGGAACTTGCGGTGGAGCTGGTCAGTCAGGGTGGCTTTCAGGGCCGTGCTGCGGGCCGATGCGCAGACCAGCAGATAGGTGCTCTGGGTGTTGCTGTACTCCTGCAGGGCCAGCTGACGCTGCTGCAGGGGGGTGTAATTGTTATACATGGCTGTTCCTCCGTTCCGCTTCTCAGTTTCCACGGTGGAACAGGCGCATCAGGCTGCGGATGGGAGCAGTGAGCTTCCAGCTTTTACTGGAAAACACGCTTTCCAGCGAGGTCTCGTAGGCATTGCTCCGGGCCTGCAGATCGGCGTTTTTCTGGCACAACTGTGCGATCTCCTGCTGCAGGGCGGCTACCATCTGCTGCTGGGCCGCGGCATTCTGCTCCAGCTGCTGGATATGCTGCTTTTCGCTGTCCTTGCGCAGCTGGAGCTGCTGCACGCCCTGCAACACGGCGCAGAACAAAGGCTCGTCCGTCAGGGTCTCCAGTGGGAAGTAGCCGTAGCTCACCACCAGCTTCATCCCGGCGGGGTAGTGGGTGGTGCCCTCCAGCCGGTAGTTGGGGTCATCGCCCAGGAACAGGGTGCTGCCGCCGGAAAGGTTCAGGCCGTTGGTGGGTGTGCAGATGATGCGGTCATCTGAAAAGATCAGGTTGGTGATGCAGCAGGGCAGCTCGCCCGGGTCGAAGCGGAGATTGACGGCGGCCTCGGGCAGCTCGAAGGTGGCCGTCACCATCCCGTTCATCTCGTCGTACTCGTAGTCCGGGGCTTTGACGGTGTCCCTCTGGGAAAAGCCGAAGCCGGCATCGAAGTAGAGCAGCGGCTGCACCAGCGCAGGTGAGTCGGCCTGCATCTCTTTCTGGGGGTGGGTGGCGTAGAAGGTCTGCAGCTGCTTTTCCAGCTCAAGGCAGCGCTGGGCCAGCCGCGAGGTACCCTCATCCGCAAGCCTGAGCTGCTGTTCCAGATCCGCAATGCGGCTGCGCAGAGCCGCTTCAGGAGTATCGTTCATCATTACCGGGGCCTCCTCAAATTTATCGCAAGGCGTACAACCCTCGCTGCAAGCCCATGCATCGAACTAATATAGTCTGCCCTGAAAAAGGGCCGGATACCAAAGCGCTGTATCGTTAGTGCTTTGCCGCATAATGGCGGCTCTTGTCCCGCCGCCGGGGCTTGTCCGCAGTCTTGCCGCCCCGGAGCTTCCGGCCCAGCTCTTTCCGCCGCATCAGAAGCTCGGTGATGGCGAAGATGGACGCCAGCGAGAACACGAACTGCAAAAGCATCCCCTGCACCGGACGGTCAGCGTATTTCGCCGCCATCAGATACCACGGGATAGCCGTCAGCTCCACGGTGTGGATGCAGAAGATGAAGAGCGAGCGCCGCCCCACCCACTCGATGGCGTGGGAGATGGGGCCGTCCACCCGGCGCTGCAATTTCAGGAAGAGCCGGATGATGCCGTAGCCCACTGCGCCGTCCAGAAAGATGCTCACAGGCCCCATCGTCCACTCGCCCAGTGAGACGCAGTCGGTGCTCTGGGTCAGCAGGACGCCCGCCACGACGCCCAGCGCCGCCGCGATCAGCCCGGCTCTGGCCCGGCCGGAAAGGGGCGTTTCGAAAAGGCGGCGCTTCTTGGCCAGATAGCCGATGTAGAGGTAGGGCAGCGATACCATGCCCTGCGCGATGCAGAAGGGGGCCTCCCACACCAGCGTGATGCCCCAGCCCAGCAGGGTGACGCCGATGACGGCCGGGGTTATGTACCGCTCGGGGAAGATGTCGAGAAGGACATCGAGAAGGATCCACGCCAGCATCAGGGCCACCAGATACCACATCGGCCCGCAGGAGAAGAACTCCTGCCCGAAGTAAGAGGCCGTGTGGGGCAGCCCCAGCAGGAAGCCGCCCAGCACCTTGCCCGACTGGGTGATGGCGTTGGGCCACGAGCCGAAGGCTGCGTGGTGGATGAGGCAGTGGAGCACGGTGGTGGCCGCTGCCGTATAAAGGTAAGGCTTGATCAGGGTCTTGACCTGCTGCTCGATGCATTTGTGGATGGAGCGCTTGCGGAAGCCGTAGCCGCTGGCGATGAAGAAGGCGGCCATCAGCGCTTCGCGGTAGGCGAAGAGTGCAAAGGCGAAGGGGGTGACGTCGTCGGTGCCGAGGGGGTAAAGCTCTGCCGTGTGGGCAAAGACGATGGCCAGCATTCCGATGCCTTTCAGCAGGTCGAACATGCCAAGGCTGCTTACGGTGCGGGGCTTGGTGCCTTCCATAAAGGGGGTCCTCCTTGTAGTGCGCCGCCTGTCCCGGAGGCCCTGAAAGGCCGTGTTTTGGGCGCGATAGATAAAAATATGAAGCTCGACGGGGAGCTTTTTTGCCAAATGATATAAACAGTATAATGCTTTTTGGGTCTTCTGTCAATTTGCAGGGGACGAAGCTTCCGGGCAAAGTTTCGTCCCGACGAAAAAAGTGTATCACAGCTTTTGTCCCGTCGCAACAAAAGGAAGGATTTACATCCGGTTGCACAAGTTGAGCGCAAGTTTAAATTGCATATTTGTGCAATGAAATCTTGCGTTTACGGCGCATATGCGGTATACTGTTGCCGAGAGGAATCGAACCAGAACTTTCCTCTGTCTGCCAGAAATGCGGAGATTCTGGAACGAAATGGTGCTGTTTATCGCAAGGCAAAAAATTCGTGCAACATGAAAACAGCATATTTGCGATATGCAATTCAACGCTGTTGCTGTTGC
>OHJK01000579.1_pt1 | contig 22627 bp, 16 predicted proteins | sample 1568541 | NCBI WGS metagenome assembly OHJK01 (sample SAMEA3879535, study PRJEB24766) | human gut metagenome | biome: human-associated habitat; feature: feces | place: USA | collected 1985/1987
CGATACACGTTAAAATACTTAATATGCTTATTTCCATCTCTCTAAGACAATTACTAGCTTCTACAAAACTCTTTATTTCAAGAAATTGTATATATGCTTCCCAGTTATTTCCCAAAGATGCAAATTTCTTTTTTATATCAATCAGCACCTTCTCTCATCTCCCTTTCTTTTCGATATTATCTAATATCTAGTATAGCGGATTCATCTTTAAAATACAATTGATTGTAACTGTTCAGAACACTAATCACGTTCGTTGACAGTTTTTGTGCAAAACAGAGAATCAAAAAAATCTTTTCGTCTCTGATTTGCTGTTACTCTGTGGATAAAAGTGATTTTTTTTTATTTGTTTATCAATCTTCAATCATCTGTGGAAATTTAATGCTGCCTGACACCACTGTGGTCAACTCGGACAGATGGTAACTACAAAAAAGTCATGGCGAAGTATTCCAATCCAGTTGTTCTGATCCTGGATGAGTGGCTTCTATTGAAACCAACGAATTCAGAACAAAGGGATATCTTCGAACTGCTTCATAGGAAACGTAAGAAATCTTCAACGATTTTCTGCTCCCAGTATGCATTTGAGGAATGGTATGAGCAGCTCGGCGGTGGTGACAGTCCTCTGGCAGATGCAATCATTGACCGCATTGCTCATGACAGTTACCGAATAAATATCACCAGCATTGATGCTGAGCACGATAGATCAATGCGTGAGGTATATGGTCTGGATAAAGAACTACGCGAGTAAACTCGCATAATTACATAGGTGATTTCCACTTCTGGACATCTGATTCCCAAATTTCCGGAAGTGCGATTTCATCGCACAAGAATATTCTAATTATATTTGTAATGTGAATATTACGATGCGCAGAGTCGCCTGTCCGCTTGTTTAGAACCAGTGTTCCAGTGACATAGAGCCCATTGTCAAGGCCGAAGCCGCTTTAGCGAGGCATTAGCCTTTACAAGTGCTGTTCTGATAGATATTATTTTTCCGGAATTGTAGCTCTCGAAGTCCGGACAGGTGGCTCAGAGAGTCCCGGAATAATCACTTATTTTTCTTTGCACTTTTTTATTGGACATACCTTTATACACATATAGCAGCGAATACACTTTTCTTCATTTATATAAGGATAAGCAAATCCTTCTTCATCAGAACACATAGTAATTGCAGATCTAGAGCATATCGCATAGCAGGCTGTACATCCGCAACATTCCGATTTTATATTATAGAGAACTGGAAGTGGTTTATTTGTTATCATATTTTCACCTCTTTTTCTAAATAGTAACCCTCTAAACTCTTTACACTTGTGCTTTTGGTTGATATCAAATGGGTACTAATACTAATTCTACCCATTTACCTTATATATATCGTGTAGTAACAACATAAAAATTATCTTTGATCCTATTTTCCAATATACTTCTATAGAATTACACAATTCTAAATATTTCTTTCTTAGTCTTTCGTACTGAACAAGGAATAATATTATGTTTTTTATAATATCCACATCCAATCACAACAGCAATTCTTTCACTTGATCTAAGACCAAGAGCTTTTCTTACTATTTTATCCTCTGAATATTTGTTTGACCATTGTAAACAGCAGGAACCAATACCTTTTGCATGCAATCCATTTAGTAGTACATAATCCTGCGTTAAACATTCCTTGTTGTCTTTCTCCTGAATATGCAAATGCTGCAAGATCATAAGTAATCACAAAATATTGCGTAACTGGCTTGTTAAAGCCCGGTAACCCAATTATTTTTTTATCTAAAAGTTCTTTAATATCCTGGCTATCAATATATCCTTAACTGTCAACATGCCAAACTTTTGGCCTGTCAAATCTTTTGGTTTTCTTCCCATAGACCTTCATCCTTTTCGAAAAAATTTCGTAGAGTAGATTACTCTACGAAATACGCTTTTTCTTTGAATTGTTTCAAATCTTAGTATAATTATCACGTATAGTCTACTCTTTTCAAACATTTCTGTCAATGTATATACATTCATTTCATAAATTTATACAATCTCTTAGCAAAAAAAGTCGAAAAATAGACACTTTCGTCATTTTAATCTCCTTTTTTGAATGGATTTTTATCTATTCGCCGTCAAATTTATGGTCAATTGTCAGTCAATTTACAATCTGTCAGATCTGAAAATCAAAAATATTTAATTCATTTTATCTAATCCACTTCACATATTCATAAACACATGTATTTAAAAAACAATCACAATTATAAATTTTACAGCATTTATTTACCGTCAAATTTTTGGTCAGACACCTGAAAGCCCTTGATTTCCAAGGTTTTGCGTAAAAATTTCGTAGAGTAATCTACTCCACGAAATACGCTTTCTTTTTCTATTCTGAACTTTTCTCTTTTTCCCCATACAACTCAAAGAAACTCTCCCAAAGCATTGCTGAGAGGATCTCTAATTCACTAAAAAAATCGTGCTGTCAGCAGAACTCTCCGCCGACAGCACGATTCCTATACTTTTTACTTATATGATTCGATTAGATGTTCAGAAGATCACTGAATACTCTCAGGGCTCCGTCTGTCTCATGTGCAAGTACGCGTTTTGCAAGGACTTTACCGAGCTGAACACCTTCCTGATCGAAGCTGTTTACATTCCACAGGAATCCCTGGAACATGATCTTGTTCTCGAAGTGAGCAAGCAGTGCTCCGAGAGATGCTGGTGTTAACTGCTCTCCGATAATGATGCTTGAAGGACGTCCTCCTTCGAAGTTCTTGTTACGGTTCTCGTCTTCTTTACCACATGCAAATGCTACGATCTGAGCAGCTACGTTCGCGCAGAGTTTCTGCTGGCTTGTGCTGTCCTGGATCACAACATCTGTACCGATCTGGCTGTTCTTGAATCCTACGAACTGAAGCGGCACAATATCTGTTCCCTGGTGAAGAAGCTGATAGAAGGAGTGCTGTCCGTTTGTTCCAGGCTCTCCGAAGATAACCGGTCCTGTTACATAATCAACCGGCTCACCAAAACGGTTTACGGATTTTCCGTTAGACTCCATATCCAGCTGCTGTAGATGTGCAGGGAAACGGCTCAGTGCCTGGGAGTATGGAAGTACTGCTGTGCTTGGGTATCCGAGTACATTTCTCTCATATACACCGATCAATGCATCGAGCATCTCCGGGTTCTCTTTGATATTCTTATTGAGGGACAGTTTATCCTCAGCTGCTGCTCCGTCAAGGAACTGTGCAAATACTTCCGGTCCGAATGCGAGGGAAAGTACTGCTCCGCCAACTGCTGATGTAGATGAGAAACGTCCTCCGATATAGTCATCCATGAAGAAGGCTGCAAGGTAATCATCACTCTTTGCAAGTGGTGAAGTCTCACTTGTTACTGCGATCATATGCTTAGATGCGTCAAGTCCTGCGTTCTTAAGAGCATCCTTAACAAAGGACTCATTTGTCAGAGTCTCAAGTGTTGTTCCTGACTTGGATACAAGTACGAAGATAGAGTGAGCAACATCTACAGAATTCAGAACTGCTGCCGCATCATCCGGGTCAACGTTGCTGATGAACTTTGCTTCCATCTTGAATGTATCATTCTTCTTTGCCCAGTTCTCAAGTGCAAGGTACATTGCGCGAGGACCGAGGTCACTTCCGCCGATACCGATCTGAACAACTGTTGTAAACTTCTCTCCGGCACCGTTTGTGATCTCACCTGCATGTACTTTGTTCGCGAACTCAGCAATCTTCTTCTGCTGCTCTACATAGAAAGTACGCTTGTCTACACCGTCAGCCTCAACAGCATCTCCGAGCTGTCCGCGTGTCATGTGGTGAAGTACGAGACGCTTCTCTCCTGTGTTCACAACTTCTCCGTTGTAAAGTGCTTCGAACTTCTCTGTCAGCTGTGCTTCTTCTGCCAGTTTCTCAAGAGCTGAGAGAACTGTGTCATCCACTTTCTTTGCTGCATAATTGTATGCTAATCCTTCTGCCATCGGAACGCTGTAGTTCTTCACACGCTCTGCTCCGTTCTCTCCGGCCATCACTGCTGCAAGGTCTACACTTTCTGTCTTCTCAAGTTCCTGATAAGAAGTAAGCTTATCCAAATTGTTCCAGGTAATCATCGTTGATTCCTCCTTCATAAAATAAAGTTCATATCCGGCTGTCGGGTTCAGTATCTTCTAACCGGCAGACCATCCATTTCATAAAAAAACTATTGTTAATTTCTCAACAATCAAGTTCATTATACAATCAATCCGGTGCAAATTCAACCCACAAACGATATTATCAGATTGCTGTCCGCACATCGTATAACCGGTAATAATATCAGAGCAGCTCCGCAAACAGACGTAAGATCAGCTGTCCGAGTCTTAAGCCCGCACTTCTTCCTTCTTTATACTGCTCGGTCACTTCTCTGCTTTCTCCCATCGTGCGGATCAGATCATCCCGGATCTCCAGCACTGCGTCGCAATCTGCCAGAAAGCATCCATTCTCAAAGTGATGGTACAGGCTGCGGTAATCGAGATTGATCGTTCCGCAGGTCGCCATGCGATCATCTGCCACACTCATCTTCGCATGACAGAATCCCGGTGTCCACTCATAGATACGGACTCCATGCTTAACCAGATTATGATAGAAGGAACGGGTCACACTGTAAACCATCTTCTTGTCCGGGATACCCGGTGTTATGATACGCACATCAACACCACGCTTTGCTGCCAGTGTGAGTGCATGTGTCATCTCGTCTGTAATAATCAGGTATGGAGTGATAAACCAGCAGTATTTCTCTGCTTTATTCGCCATACTGATATATACTTCCTCGCCTACCTGCTCACCATCGAGCGGACTGTCTGCATATGGCTGGACATAACCACGCTGTTGTGCTTTGTATGCATAGTGGATCACATATTTCTCCGGTACAAGTTCTTTTGACTTTACATTTCCGGCTGCATTCCACATTTCCAGAAATGCTACTGTCATAGACTTGACTGCATCTCCTTCCATACGGATCCCGGTATCTTTCCAGATTCCATACGGATGTGTGATGTTGAAATACTCATTCGCCAGATTGTATCCACCTGTGTAAGCAACCTTTCCGTCAATCACAGTAATCTTCCGGTGATCGCGATTGTTCAGGAACATATTCAGTCCCGGCAGAATCGGATTAAATACACGGCATTTGATTCCTAAAGATTTCAGTTTTGTTGCAAAATCCATGTTCACAAACCAGATCGATCCCATATCATCATAGAAGATACGGACTTCTACGCCTGCTTTCACACGGTCTTCAAGTACCGTCTGGATCCGTTGCCATGCCTCTTCGTCTTCAATGGCATGATACTCCATAAAGATGAACTTTTCTGCCTTTGAAAGATCCTCCAGCTGTGCATCCAGCCCTTTGATCGCCTCATCATAATATGTAACATCTGTGTTCTGATAAACCGGGTAACAAGAGTAATTCGTCAGATAAGAAGCGATTGCCCCCGCCTGCGGACTCTCTTTTTTCATCCATTCGAGAATCTGTCTGTTATCCGGAAGATATGGGAGCAGTTTTTTATCAATCTCTTCATATCTTGCCCGCATCTTCTTCGTGCTTCCGTTCAGACCTACGAGAAGATACAGACTCACACCAAGAATCGGGAATGCAAGCATCAGTATGATCCATGGCATTTTCATCGATGAAGTCTTATCCATGCTGTAAAGTCCAAGCACAAGAAAGATTGCCACGATTCTTGTTGCCCAGTCAATAATAGTTGCGTATTCACTTACCTTTGTGAACAGAAAGAGAAGGAAGACAATCTCCAGCAAGATAGATACTGCTGTGAAGATCAGCCTCTTTGTTCCGTTCTCTGTCTTTTTCTTTCCTTCGAATGTACTGCCGCTCAAATCTACATGCCCCTTTTCTCTTTTCCTTTTAATAATTGCTATTTTCTCTTTGCATAGAAAGACGGAGAATCCGATCACTCAGATTCTCCTGATTCTTTTAATTAACACATACTATAACAGATATGGAAGGAAATTGAAACAAGTATTTTCTTTTTCCACTGTTTTTTTATTCATGTCGCAGTGCCTCGATTGGATTCATGTTCGCCGCTTTCACGGACGGGATCAGTCCGAAGATAATACCGATCAGTGTGGAGAACAGCACTGCTATCACAATCGAAACTCCGCTGATTGCTACCGGAACCGCTGAGACTTTGGATATAATGTACGCAAGTGCGATTCCTCCAAGAACACCTATAATTCCTCCAAGCAGTGTCAGCACCGCCGCCTCTGTCAGGAACTGTGTCAGAATTCTGCGTTTTCTCGCTCCGAGTGCCTTCTTTAATCCAATCTCGCCGGTACGTTCTGTAACCGACACGAGCATGATATTCATAACTCCGATTCCACCAACTAACAGGGAAATGCTGGCGATCCAGATCAGCTGCTGATTTGTCGAGTTACTGATCTCCTGGATCTGTGTTGCCTGTTCTAACAGATCTTCTCCTTTGTATTTCACGGTATCATCTGAAACTGTCAGCATAGCATTTAAAATATCTGCGGCTTTCTCTCCTGCCGCTGTCATATCATCTGTACTTTTTGCACGCACGACAAGGTTCTGTGGTTCGTCATACTGGTAGATGACCGGCCATACATTATCCGGAATAATGATCTTTCCACTCTGGTCATCTGACATGTAGCGGTAGTAATCTTCCATTGAGTTGATCACCGGCTGGGACTCTGCTTTCTTTGCAACCATTCCAACGACAACAAAAGGCTCGCCCTTGATCTCAATCGTTCTTCCGATCACATCTGCATTGTCGAATAAACTTGCCGCTGTTGTTTTGTCTATCAAGGCTACTTTTCGTCCTTCGGAATAATCTTTGTCTGTTAATCCTCTTCCTTTGGTTACCTGATATCCGTAAACATCCAGATAATTTCTGTCAATTCCAAGAATCACGCTGTTACTTAATGACTTTGCGCCGCGGTAAACTGCGTCGTATTCATTTCTTGTATGATATAAAGACGCTGTCTCCACTTCCGGGAGTTCAACGACCTCCTGCAGTGTCTCGTCTGAGATCTCCGGCACTCCGTCCGGGAGTGACTGATACTGCAGATCGATCGGCCAGTCACCCTGATAGAGCTGTACATTTACCGCGTCATTTCCTGCACCGACCAGATTCTTCTTAATCTGTTCATTCGTTCCTTTGATCGTGGACACAATTGCTATAATGGAACCGATTCCTATGATGATTCCGAGCATTGTGAGCGCAGATCTTAATTTATGATTCCAGATTCCCTGAAACGCCAGTCTGATGTCTTCTAACATAATGGCACCTCACTCTCTTTCATTTTGATACTGTTCAGTCTTCTTAATAATAGTCGTACAGGGTATCTGCTTCCTGTGTCTTTGCGCCTTCTTTGACATCTCTGCCGTAAGGGAACGCGATCAGGTCGTCCATTGTGAGGCCGGAGGTGATCTCCAGTGAATTGTACATATTTTTGCCAACCTCTACATACTGTTTTGTTAATCTGCCGTTATCGCCCCGCTTGTAGACATAATAGCGGTTTCCTTCCTCGCGGACAAACATTTTTTCAAGATAGATCGATCCATCACTACCTGCTGCAATTCCATTCATCGACAGATTCACAGACTCACCATTCGAGAGATTTGCGTCTCCGTGGATCACGAGCGTGAACGGATAGAAGGACTGATTCTGGTTCTCTCCTGTGGAATAATCGCTTACCGGTGAGTTGCCAACACCTGTAACTGTCGCTTCGTAGGATTCTCCCGACTGCCAGGACATTACAGTCGCAGTCATTCCTTCTTTGATCTGATCAAGCATTGTCTCTCCGACTCTTCCGGTCACATAGAAACCTTCTTCTCCGACAACGCTGACAACCGGTTTGTTCTCATTCTTTGCAGACGCTTCGTCAGTCGCTTCTTTGACTACACCTTCTACCGTACTTTTAATCACGCCGTCCCCGACCTTTTTCTTCAGCTTTTTCAGTTCCAGTTCAGCGGATCTCTTGGAAAGACCCAGATCTTTGATCTTCTGCTCTTTCTCCTTGATTTGCTTCGTCACTTCTTCCTTTGACGGGAGGGCCGGGGTGTCTGGGATAACCGGATCTTCTGAAATATCCGGTTCCGGAGCTGGCTCTGGTTCCGGAATTGGCTCTGGTTCCGGAGTTGGCTCTGGATTTGGAGTCGGCTCCGGGTCTGGAGTTGGTTGTGGATCCGGTATGACTACCTGTCCTGTTTTTCCATCGAGGATCCAACAGGATAAGAATTTTGTCGGCGCTTCTGCGTTATCTACTACATCAAAGGCACACACTTGACCCTCTTTTAATACTTTGAGCATAAACGGTGCATTTACGGCTGCCCCCGGTGCACAAAGATAACGATACGGTTTTTCCATTGTTCCGTCTGCGTCTTCTTTATTATAAGGAACAGAATCTAATGTAATCTCACTGTAAACCTCTTTTCCCTTTAATGCTTCAGGGAATGGACGCTCAATTGCGGAAGACGGTACATCGTCTTTTTTGTTATCGTCTTTGGATGTATCGTCTTTTGTATTATCATCTTTCGAAGCATCGTCTTTTGAAGTATCATCTTTTGTGTTGTCGTCTTTTGTCGTATCATCCTTCGAGGTATCACCATCCGGTTTTTTATTCTCATCCTCTTTTGATGTATTAAGAACGGTTGTCTTTACAGCACTCATCTTCTGTACAGTTGGCTGTTGTTCTCCATCTGCGCTTGTCTGCACGACGGATGCCCCTGTATCTGCCTTCGCGGTCTTTGTCCCCTTGAGCTGGGTGATCTCTTTCTGCAGGTTCTGAATGTTCAGGTCAATCCCCTGAATCTGCATTTCTTTCATCTCAAGCTCCAGGGAAGAAAGTGTCGTGTCGTATGCCACAAGACGGTCTCCGACTTTCACCGTATCCCCGGCTTTCACGTAAACCTGTGTGATCGGCATAGTATCATCCACGTAAATGTCCTGCTTTTGGTTCGTTGTGACGGTTCCGTAACTTGCAATCCCGCTATCATCGTACCAGCCACCGGAATTCACACTGCTGACAGGAGCTACTTTAACAGCCTTTCCGCTGTTCTTCACTGCGAAACCGATTCCAAGTGCAAGAACGATGCAGCCTGCTGCCACAGGAATGCCGATCTTGATTATTTTCTTTTTATTCATCCACACTCTCCTCCGTTCCCGGAACTCCTTCCTGCATTGCATTCTCTTCTACAGGTTCTTCGTAACCGCCCTCGGCTCCTGACATATCTGAAGTACTGCCTGATGTACCTGAATCGTTCTTCACAACAGCTGCACCTTTTTTGCACTCCTCGCTTGGCCATACAATGTAATCAGAAGCTTTCAGTCCGTCTACGATCTCACAGGTTCCCATATCTTCGTTCGTCTCTCCGAGTGTAACAGAACGCTTCTCCAGCTTGTCATTATCTCCTGCTACCCATACATATGGATGATCTGAATCTGCGTCTACAATGTAGTCACGCATCAGCCACATCTTGTCTGCTTCCAGTGAAGTACTTGTCTCGATATAGACATGCTGTCCGAGCATCAATCCATCCACTGTATCCAATGTGACATAGAATGGATACTTTGTTGCCTGATTATCGCTGTTCTCAGAACCATAACTCATAGAATCCTGGGAACTGTTCTCCGGCTTCTCTGTGTCTACGTTATCTACTGTACCTGTCCAGATCTCATCTTCATTCACTCTGGAGCGGATCGTCACCTGTGTGCCCGGTGTCAGATCTCCGATGTTCTGCTCGCTGATCTTTCCTTTGATTCTGTATTTTCCTGTAGAAAGGATACTCATAAACGGTTTGGACTCTCCTGTAGAAGGGTCTGTTCCCTGCTGTTCGTTGATCTCCTGTACAATTCCGGCAACTGTAGAAGTTACTGTAGACTGTTCCAGGCTCTTCTGTGTACGGTTTACTTCCAGCTCTTTTACTTTATAATTGTACTCTTCCTGCTTGATCTCCATCTGAAGTTCCTGGATCTGTGTCGTATAGGACAGCTGTTCGCTGGCCGGCGCACTCTTCTTCTCCGTTGTAAGTGTCGCGATCTGTGAATTCAGGCTGCTGATGTTGTTCGTGATCTTCTCAAGCTCCAGTTTTCCCTGATCTAATGTCATGGCAAGCTCTTCTGTATCGTATTCAAACAACTTTGTTCCAGGCTCTACTTCCTGCCCTTTTTCAACAAAGATCTGTTTTACCTTCTGGTTGTCTGCCAGTGTCAGTTTCAACGTATCCTGTGCTTCAACCACTCCTGTAAACCGGTTCTGTGTCCCAAGTCCTGTCCCTGTGATCATTCCGACGGAATCCGCATAAAGAACATTCTCTCCATCTGCTCCACCTCCACCTGTCAGATTCTTCACAAGAATCAGGGCGATCACTGCCACAAGGAAGATACCTCCGCCGATCAACATTCCTTTTTTCTGTTTTGTATCCAATCTTCTTTTTTCTTTCGGCTGACTGGAGCTCTGTGTGTCGGATGACTGCTTTCTGATTCCCCGCATCTTTTGCCCTCCTGCTTTGTTTTATTTTTACTTCTTTTTGTGCAAAAGATAAAATCTCCGGGACATCCGGTACAATCTGCACAAAATATTCTCTCATACCATCAGTATACAGGAAATGTGCCTAAAAAGACATTGATATTTTCTTAAGATTTTTTATCTTTTTTCTATAACCGGCTCACAGACTCCTTCTGCCCCGGCAAGCAGAATCATCAGAAGCAAATCTCTCTGTGGTCCAAGCCATGCTTCTTTTGGCTCGTACCATTCCTGAAGGGTATGGATTCCGTCTTCTTCTCCACCTCTTCCAACAGTGATTGCCGGGATTCCCATACTGATCGGGATATTCGCATCCGTACTGCTCTCATACCGATACTCCGGTTCAATCCCCAGCAGTTCTGCCGCCCGGAATGCTGCTTTCACGATTGCGCAGTCCTTTGGCTGTGCCCCCGCCGGTCTCACACCGCGTCCTTCGATCTGCACTTTGATCTGCGGCTTTGAAGCATCCCATCTTGCATTTTCTTCTTCCACTGCCTGTTTGATCACTTTATGAAGTTCTTTGTCCAATCGGTTCAGCTCTTCTTCGCTGTCCGAACGGAGGTCTACCAGCATGGATGCAGAACCTGAAATTGTATTTACAGAAGTCCCTCCCTGGATCACGCCTACGTTAAATGTCGTCTTCGGCTCATCCGGGACCTGGAATTCTGCGATCTGTGCGATGGCTCGTCCCATTGCATGGATTGGATTAGGAATGCTAAAGTTCTGGAAACTGTGACCACCTCTTCCGGTAAATGTCACCTCATAACGGTGACTTCCTGTTGCCGTATAGATCACCCCGCCCGTATACTGGTTATCAATCGAGACAAATGCATCTACCTCTGGACATTCTTCTGAAGCCTTGTTGTCGTATCCGAACAGATACTTCACGCCCCTTAGATCTCCAAGTCCCTCTTCGCACACATTTGCACAGAAGATCAAGTCCCCTTTTGTGTGAAGATCTGCATGGATCATTGCTTTCGCCACTGCGATCATCTCCGCCACTGCATGTGTGTCATCGTTAATGCCGGGACAATAATAACGATTTCCTTCTTTTCTTATCGTCAGATCTGTCCCTTCCGGGAATACTGTGTCTGTGTGTGCTGCAAGCATTACACTTGGTCCTTCACCGGTTCCCGGCCAGATCCCAAGCACATTTCCAACAGCGTCAATCCTGACATCCCTAAGCCCGATCTCCCGGAACCGCTCCCGGATATACTCCGCTTTTTTCTCTTCCTTATAGGAAGGTGCCGGAATCTGACACATATTGAGCGTGTCCTGAGTCGTTGCCGGATCTTCTTCCTTTATATATTCCAATGCCTGTTTTATTTTTTCATTTTCAAGAATCATTTCCCTGTTTCCCTTCGTTCTGTGTACTTTGTATTTTGCTGTAATAAACACTTTTAGTATATCATATTTTCTTAATGATACCGTGATTTTGCGGATTTTCTATAACAGTAATTTTTTTATTGAACTTTTTCATTTATCGTGGTATACTCTGACTAAAGTTTTGAACTTTTAAATTGAACTTTTTAGAGATTTTCGTATTGAAGCAGATTTTAAATTGAACTTTATATTTTGTTAATACTTTATTAATGGGGTCTGACCACCGGAAGGATGACCCCAGAAAGGAGCTTTATGGAAACCTTTGCAGACAGATTAAAAGCCGCTATGAACGAGCAAGGCCTGAAGCAGGTTGATCTTGTTCGTCTTGCCCAGCAGAAAGGGATCAAGCTTGGGAAAAGTCATGTCAGCCAGTATGTCAGTGGGAAGACAATCCCGCGTACCGACATCTTACATTTTCTGGCAGATGCCCTGCAGGTTGATCCTGACTGGTTAAACAATAATAATGATAATGATTCCACACTGTCAGATGTTGATAAGATACAGACATCCGCAGATAATTCAGGAGGTATGAAAGTGAGAGAATTCAAGAAATCATCCAAGTTAAATAATGTATTATATGATGTGAGAGGTCCGGTTGTTGATGAGGCTGCCAGAATGGAAGAGATGGGAACTCATGTACTGAAGCTTAATATCGGAAATCCGGCTCCGTTTGGCTTCCGTACACCGGATGAGGTGATCTATGACATGAGCCGTCAGCTTTCTGACTGCGAAGGCTACTCTGCTTCTGCCGGTCTGTTCTCTGCACGAAAAGCGATCATGCAGTATGCCCAGTTAAAGCACCTGCCGAATGTAACGATGAGCGATATTTACACAGGAAATGGTGTCAGTGAACTGATCAATCTTACGATGTCTGCTCTTTTGGATACAGGGGATGAGATTCTTATCCCGTCTCCGGATTATCCGCTCTGGACAGCTTGTGCTACACTTGCCGGTGGAAAGCCTGTGCATTATATCTGTGATGAGCAGTCTGACTGGTATCCGGATATCGAAGATATGCGTAAGAAGATCAATGACCGTACAAAAGCGATCGTTATCATCAATCCAAACAATCCGACCGGTGCTCTTTATCCGAAGGAAGTACTGCAGCAGATTGTAGACCTCGCAAGAGAACACCAGCTGATCATTTTCTCTGATGAGATTTATGACCGTCTTGTTATGGATGGAAAAGAGCATGTTTCTATTGCTTCTCTCGCACCGGATCTGTTCTGCGTGACATTCAGCGGACTGTCCAAGTCCCATATGATCGCCGGATTCCGTATCGGATGGATGATCTTAAGTGGAAATAAAAATATTGCAAGAGACTATATCGAAGGAATCAAGATGCTTTCCAACATGCGTCTTTGCTCTAACGTTCCGGCGCAGTCCATTGTGCAGACAGCTCTCGGCGGACACCAGAGTGTAAATGATTATATTGTTCCGGGTGGACGTATTTACGAGCAGCGTGAATATGTTTACAAGGCTCTGACGGATATTCCGGGAATCAGCGCAGTAAAACCGCAGGCTGCATTTTATATGTTCCCGAAGATTGATACGAAGAAGTTCAATATTGTGAATGATGAGAAATTTGCTCTTGATCTGCTTCGTGACAAGAAGATCCTGATCGTTCAGGGAAGTGGATTTAACTGGCATCAGCCGGATCATTTCCGCGTGGTTTATCTGCCGCGTATTGAAGTGCTGAAAGAGGCGGTTGGTAAGATTGGGGAGTTCCTGCAGTATTATAGACAGTAGGAATTCAAAAAATGAGCTTTGGAAAGCCAAAACTTTCCAAAGCTCATTTTTTCAGATCGAGGGCGAAACCTAACTCTATCCAAGCAGTTCTCTTACCATCTCTGCATCAAATTCAACTTTCTCCACATGGTTCACCTCAATCTGATACAGTGCATTCGCTGCGATGTGTTCTGCTGCCTGTTCCAGATCTCGGATTCCTGATGTATCGGAGTAAAGTTCAATCACTTCATTGAGTGCCTCATCTGTCATAATGCACTCTTCTGCCTTCAGGCTCATGCGTTTCAGCACCTTCGGAAGTGCGAATTTGGAGAAGATTACTTTCTTCTCTTCCGGTGTATAATCCGGGATATCAATGACAGCGAAACGGGACATGAGCGGTGCACTGATCTGATCCTTGTCATTCGCTGTAGCGATTGGATATACACCAACGGTAGGGATCATACACTCCATGTAATTGTCTGTAAATCCAAGGTTGTCCAGCAGTGTAAGTAAAACATCTGCCGGGTTTCCGTTTCCCTTTCCGGATGCTGCCTTATCGAGCTCATTAATAATGAATACCAGATTGGATTCCCCTGCCATGGAGAATGCTTCCATGATAATACCTGGCTTTGCGTTCGAATAGATTCTTGAACTTCCTGTCAGCTGTTCCGGATCGTTAATGGAACTCATGTCCAGTGTTGTCCAAGGAAGTTTAAGGATTCTTGCAACGGCATAAGCAATCTGGGATTTACCTGTTCCGGCCGGTCCGACAAGCAGAAGTCCGTACGCCGGAAGTGTGTGTGTACGGTTGATCTGAATGATCGTCTCTATGATTCTCTGCTTTACTTTCTCCATTCCATACAGCTCTTCATCCAGAATTCTTCTCGCTTCATCCGGATCGATTGCTTCAAAGTAATTGCTCTTCCACTGAATATTCATCATGATAGAAAGTGCTCTCTGTGCGTGACGGCGCTCTTCCTGAGAGACCTCGTGAGAACGTGCAACTGCAAGATTTCTTCTTGCCCACAGACGAATGTTATCCGGAAGTGTACGTCCTGCGCACGTCATAAAGTCTGTAATACTCTGAATACTTGTAAGCTTCATGTCATCTCCGGACTCTTCCTGCTCGTCATCACTGATCTCTTCTTTTGGCGCATCACTTGCAAACAGCCGCTCAATCATAAACTGAAGGAAGCCGTCCTCAGCAGATAATTTTGTTCCGCCTCCAAATGCGATCTCACGGATTCTGTAAACGGCATAACCATCCGGCTTATTTTCTCCAGAAAGACGTACATTAATGTGATTTTCTCCAAGCCATTTTAAAAGGCTGACAAAACGTGCATCCACTTTTAGGATATTTGCGCTGCATGTTCCGTCCTTTTCATCAAACTCAAATGCGGTCTGCTTATTCTGATTGGTAAATACACCGCAGGAATGATGATCCCACTTCCGGTTCTGATTATCCAGAACAAGAATCGGACACTCCGGTGTCGCATGGTCTTCATTGGAACAAAATGTTGTATAAGTACACTGAACTTCTTTCTTATCTTCCGGTGCACTGTTAAAGTCAAATACTGGCATACTTTCCTCTCCTCATGTTTTGTTTTCAGAAACATTACTATTCTACCACAAACTTTTTGAAAGAAAAAGGAAGAATATTATGCATATTCCGGGTTTATTTCTATCGAATATCTTAAGATATCCTAAAACTTGGCTACATTTCTTGTAACTTGTATCTTTTTATGCTACGATACTTTTCAGAAGGATCTTGTCAACTTCTGACATTTTTCGAACTAATTCATGCAAAGGAGAATCTTCTATGAAAATCTGTCCAAAATGTAATTCACTCTGCGAAGACAGTGCTTCTTTCTGTCAGGAATGTGGTGCTCCGCTTCCTGCTCCTAATGATAATGCTCATACACAGGAGAATCAAAAACAGCAGGAAAGCCAGTTCCAGCAGAATGCATATTACCAGAATGCATACCAGAACAACTATAATCAGAACAATTATTACCGGAACGGGGCAACTGCAGGCATTATGCCACGTAATCTTGTACTTGCAATTGTTTTTTCTTTTCTCACTTGCGGCATCTACAGTATCTACTGGATGATCAAGCTGAATGATGAGGTGAATCAGCTGGCCGGAGAGCCACAGGCAACAAGCGGAGGCATGGTATTCCTATTTTCTTTGATCACCTGTGGAATCTATGGTATTTACTGGGCTTATAAGATGGGAGAACGCTGTGACCGCATCAGAGGAATACAGGGGAATTCTTCTATTCTCTACCTGGTTCTCTCGATTTTAGGATTAGATATTGTATATTTCTGCTTATTGCAGGATATGATCAACAAAGAGGTATCTTAATGCAAAGAGGATACATAGAAATTCTTGTTACACACAAGTTTTCTATGCATCCTCTTTCTTCTACATTTCTATCACATCATACATGGAAACATCCACCGCCAATAAATTCTCTCAAAAGCGAATTCGTTGGCACATTGTCATTTCCGATTCCTACGAAATAATCCAGGAATTTCAACAACCGCTTTGCTTCAACATATTCCGGAGAGTCTTTGCTTACGCCAAGAAGCAACGGCTCCACATACTGTTTCAACACTGCCAGTTCATAGATCAGGGAAGAGTTAAACATCACATCTGCATATTCCTGATATGGGAAAATATTCTTTTCTTCTCCTCTTCTCACTGACGGCCACATTGAGATGGTCTTCGTCGCCGATGCCCCTCTTGTTCTTGCATCCCTGACAAGTCTTCGGATCAAACGTCCGTCCGTAGACGGAATCCGGTTATGCTCATCAATATTCAGCTGTGTTAATGCACTGATATAGATCCTGAATTTCCGGTCATCACATAACTGTTCTGTCAGCTTCGGATTCAGACAATGGATTCCTTCGATTACAAGGATATCATTTTCACCGAGTTTCTTTGGCTTTGTTTCAAAATTCCGCTTACCGGTCTTAAAGTCAAAAACCGGAAGATAGACTTCCTCGCCTGCCAGCAGATTGCTCATGTCCTCATTGAACTTTTCCACGTCGATTGCTTCAATGCATTCGAAATTATAATTTCCATCCTCGTCTTTCGGTGTTTTCTCCCGATCCACGAAATAATTATCTACAGAAATCGGATGTGGATGAAGCCCGTTCACTCTGAGCTGAATGGATAAGCGATGTGAAAATGTTGTCTTGCCGGAAGAGGAAGGTCCCGCGATCAGAACAAACTTTACCCCCGGGCGATCTGCGATCTGCTTTGCGATCTCTCCGATCTTGCGCTCCTGGAATGCCTCCTGCACAAGAACAATCTCACGCATATCATCCTGCGTGATCATGTCATTGAGCGCGCCGACGGTATCAATCCCCTGCTGGTCTCCCCATCTCACAGACTCACTGAGTACACGAAACAGCTTATCCTTTGGCACAAATAAAGGGACTTTCTCCGGTTCGTCTTTCAGCGGCATCTGAAGTACGATTCCGCCCTGATACAGATACAATGCAAAATACTTCAAATCTCCTGTATCCGGCATCATATAACCATAATAATAGTCACGGAATTCATTCATGGCATACAGATTCACGTGGGAACTTCTCCGATACCGGAACAGGCGTTCTTTATCAAACATTCCATATCGATGGAATAATTCCACTGCCTCTTCTGTATGGATCAACTCTTTTGTGATCGGAAGTCTCTGCTGTACAAGTTCATACATGCGTTCTTCAACTTTCCATTGGAATTCCATTCCAACATGATCGATTCCTTCCACCGTACAGTAAAATCCTGCACCTAACGAAAAATGAATCCTTACCCGCACCTGCTGCGGACGCTCATGGCCAATCACATCGTGTACTGCCTTAATAAAAAGAAAGCAGACACTTCTTCGATACGTGTCATACCCCGCCGTATCCTGTGTTGTAATAAATTGCAGCGTACAGTCTCCGGAAACCTGTTTTCTAAGTTCTTGCAGACGATGTCCATCCAGCATCACAAGTGCGATCTGATGTTTATACTCTTTCTGAAAATCCTTCGCGATCTCCTGATAAGACGTCCCCTTCTCATAAAGATACTCTTTTCCGCTTATCGTAACCTTACATTTCTGACTTTCCAACTCCTCAGCCACCTCCACTGTCTTTGTGAACTGCTTTCTTCCCACAGCTGCCCTGCTGAACATTATTATGCGTTCACTTCTGATTATATGATCTGGAATGGATGCTCGATTGGATCTGTAAGTACATCCAGCACCGGAAGCTTCTTCTCGAAGAACTGCTTCATATCTTCAATAAAAATATATTCTGTGCCATAATGTCCTGCATCAATCACTGCAAGCCCCTGCTCTACTGCATCAATTCCATCATGATGACCGATATCTCCTGTTACAAGAACATCTGCCCCCTTCTCAAGCGCAACTGCAATCGAGCTCTTTCCTGATCCCGGAGAAATTGCAAGACGGTGTACCTTCTTCTGCATATCTCCAAAAACCTTCAGGCTTCCAAGATCAAGTCTGTGTTTCACATAAACACAGCACTCTTCCAGTGTCATCTCTTTCTCCAGATTACCGATTCTTCCGATTCCTTCCGGATTCCCTTCTTCATCTGTATAGGTAACATCTAACACTTCCCCATTCTGAAGATCCATGATCTTTCCGGACAGTTCTGCCATACCAAGCACATCATAATTCGTATGCATTGCATAATAGGAAATGTCATTCTGAATCAGTTTCACAATTCTTCTTGTAATAAAATCTTCATCCGTCACTTTCTTTACTGCTGAGAATAAAAGCGGGTGATGTGTGATCAGCATGTCCGCACCTTCCTTGATCGCACGGTCGATCACAACATCTGTTGCATCCAGTGCCAGATAAATTCTGGACACCTCTTTCTCTGAACGTCCTGCAAGCAGTCCTACATTGTCAAATCCCAAAGCTGCTGTTCGCGGGAATGTTGCCTCTATTACCTGTATAATCTCTTTACACTGCATAATATTTCATCCCTTTCTCTGCTTCTACAAGTTCCTGTTCCAATTCTTCTTTTCTCTGACGGATCCGGTCAGAATCTTTCGCTTTCAATCCTTCTAAAATACTTTGATAAATGCGTATCTCTCTTTCCAGATACTCTCTGAGTACCGGATGTTGTTTCTCCAGCAAAAGCTTTCCATATTTTAACTGAACCGTATCCCAGCACTTTACTTCTGTATCTTCGCCTGCTGTATCAGCTACCGGTGGTCTTACCTTCATCATAGGATAATATTTTCCATCTTCACAGACCATATCTTCTTCCAGAAATTCATATCCCTTCTCAAGAAGAAATGCCCGCACTTTCTCAATCTCTGACTGTGGCTGAAGGATACACTCCTCAAGCTTTCGCACCACTTCCTCTCCTTCTGTCAGGATCCGGATCACAAGTCCTCCGCCCATTCCTGCGATGACCGCAGACCGGACTTCTCCCGGCTGTAATGCCTGAAATCCATTGGAAAGTCTCGTCTCTATCTCTGCTTCAAGTCCATTCTCGCGGATATGTTCCTCTGCTCGCTGCAGTGGTCCTTCATTGACATCAAGTGCAACTGCTTCTGCAATCTTCTTCTGCTGTATCAGACAAATCGGAATATATGCATGATCCGTTCCAATGTCCGCTAATTTATAATCGGCGGTCACAAGATCTGCGACCGCCTGTAATCTTTTCGATAATTCCATCATTAATCCAGATAATCCCTCAGTTTTCTGCTTCTGCTTGGGTGACGGAGCTTACGGAGTGCTTTCGCCTCAATCTGACGGATACGCTCTCTTGTTACATCAAACTCTCGTCCAACCTCTTCAAGTGTACGTGCTCTTCCGTCATTCATTCCGAAACGAAGACGGAGGACTTTCTGCTCTCTCTCTGTCAATGTATCCAGTACTTCATCCAGCTGCTCTTTCAGAAGTGTCTGTGCAGCTGCCTCTGCCGGAACCGGTACATTATCATCCTGGATAAAGTCTCCAAGGTGGCTGTCTTCCTCTTCACCGATCGGTGTCTCAAGAGAAACCGGTTCCTGTGAAATCTTCAGGATCTCACGTACACGTTCTACCGGCATATCCATCTCCTTGGCAATCTCTTCCGGAAGCGGTTCTCTTCCCAGTTCCTGAAGAAGCTGTCTGGATACACGGATCAGTTTGTTGATCGTTTCTACCATATGCACTGGAATACGGATGGTTCTTGCCTGATCAGCAATCGCTCTTGTGATTGCCTGACGGATCCACCATGTAGCATAAGTACTGAACTTATATCCCTTATGATAATCAAACTTTTCAACTGCTTTGATCAGACCAAGGTTACCCTCCTGGATCAGATCAAGGAATAACATGCCTCTTCCAACATATCTCTTTGCAATGCTGACTACAAGTCTTAAGTTCGCTTCTGCAAGCTCTTTCTTGGCTTCCTCATCGCCTTCTTCCATTCTCTGTGCAAGCTCAATCTCACGTTCTGCACTCAGAAGAGGTACCTTACCGATCTCTTTTAAATACATACGGACCGGATCTTCAATACTCACGCCTTCCGGAACTGACAGGTCGATATTCTCCATATCCACGTCGTCTTCCTCAGATATGATAATGTCATCCAGATCTACATCCACCTCATCCGGTGTATCTCCGCTAATGCGCAGCACATCAATGTTATTTGCCTCAAGATAATCAAATACCTTCTCCATCTGATCTGCATTGAGTTCCATATCATTGAAAAAATCATTGATCTCCTGGACATCCAGTATGCTCTTTTTCTTTTTACCAAGTGCAACCAGGTCTTTCAATCTATCAAGAAATTTCTGTGTAATATCGTCCATGTGTTCTTCCTTCCTTCGCTGCGCGCATCCGCAGCCTGTCTTGTTTTATTTTATCCTTATTGAATTGTAATATTCAAATTCTTCAGGTTCTCCAGCTTCCGTTTTTCTTCCATCAAATGCTGTAACCCACGCATATCTGTCGGGTCGAGATTCATTGTCTGATGCTCAATGCTATAACTCTTCACCCGCAGGATTGTCTCTTGTAAAGCCTGTTCTCTTTCTTCCTTTGTCTTCAGCTCTTTGATTCTTGTGTTAAACAAAGAGGCTGCTTCTCTGTGATCTTCTTCCTCTGTGAAATGATTCAGGATCTTCGCAGGATTCAAGGCTCCCTGCTTTCTCTGCTCATATAAAAGTTCTGCAACCGTCCGATACAGACTTTCTGTAAAATCACCCGGGCTTATGTACTGACTGATCTGATCAAAGAGCCTGTCATCATCGATCATCCAGGTCAACAATGCTTTCTGTGAAGTAAGGATTCCGTCTTCCTTTTGCTTCTTCTCAGATCCCTCTGCCCGTTTCGGTCTTGCGACCGGTCTCGCCATTCCGGCATTCACAGCCATCTTTGCGACCATCTTCTCCAGGCTTTCCCGGCTGACCCGGTATGCTGTTGCAACAGCTTCGATATAGTTGTTACGCTCCAGCTCATCTTCGAATTCAAGCAGTCTCCTCGACACTTCCTTGAAGAAATCCGTCTTGCCTTCCGGAGAATTCATATCATATTGTTTCTCCAGCATCTCCAGGCTGAACATGAATCCATTACGCGCCGCATGGATCCGCTTCTCATACTCTTCTGCTCCAAGGTTCTTAATGAATTCATCCGGATCTTTATATGGATCCATCCTTACAACTTTAGCAGAAATCCCGGCCTCCCGCAAGATCGGCACTGCGCGAAGCGCTGCTCTTGTACCGGCTTCATCACTGTCATAAGTCAGATAAACTTCCTGGACATAACGCTTGATCAAAGCTGCATGCCCTGCTGTCAATGCAGTTCCCAGTGAAGCTACCGCATTCGTAAATCCGGACTGATGGAGAGAGATCACATCCATATATCCTTCACAAAGAAGAAAGTATGGCTTTCTTGATGTTCTGGCACGGTTCAGACCATAAAGATTCCGGCTCTTATCAAAAACGACTGTCTCCGGTGAATTCAGATATTTCGGTTTCCCATCTCCCATCACACGGCCACCAAATCCGATCACACGGTTATTGACATCCATAATTGGAAACATCACACGATTCCAAAACTTGTCGTACACACCCTGACGTTCATCCGTGTTGATCAGTCCGGCCTGTCGAATCAGGTCTTCACTGTATCCCTTCTCTCTCAGATACTTATACAGATCATCACTGTATTTGTTCGAAAATCCCAGTCCAAACGCTGTGATCGTCTCATCTGAGAGTTCACGGTTCTTAAGATAACTGTAGGCCTGACTTCCACGCTCTGACTTCAACTGTACGTAGAAATACTTTGCAGCCAGCTTATTCATCTCAAGAATCGTAGACTTTAAATCTGCTTTTTCCTTCGCTTCTTTCGAGTATTCCATCTCCGGAAGTTCGATTCCTGCTCTGTCCGCAAGAAACTTCACTGCTTCTACAAAAGAAAAATTCTCATATTCCATAAGAAATGTAAAAACATTCCCTCCCGCCCCACATCCAAAGCAGTAATACATCTGCTTCTGTCTGCTCACAGAAAAAGACGGTGATTTCTCATTATGGAACGGACATAATCCAAAATAAGAGCTGCCTTTCTTCTGCAGCCGGACATATCCGGAAATCACATCTACAATATCATTCCTTGATCTTACTTCTTCTATCAGTTCTTCTGAGTAGTACATGAATGCCTCCGCTTAATGTTTAAAAAATACTCTATTATATATATTCGACAAAACTCTTCTCTTTCCTTTTTATTTTTTTAATTTTCTTCTTTTTTTCTTTTTCAATATTATTTTCCAAGCAGAACGGTTTTATATATAAAAAAACCAAGAATACTTTGTTCTGTACTCTTGGTCTTATCTTACTGCGGAAGATGGGACTTGAACCCACACGATCGCATTGATCACAAGATCCTTAGTCTTGCTCGTCTGCCAGTTCCGACACTTCCGCATATCATCATTTTACCGTGGTCATCTGCGTTACCGCCTTGCCACAACGACTATAATACACGTTGCGGCAATAA
>OHJK01000583.1_pt1 | contig 22530 bp, 19 predicted proteins | sample 1568541 | NCBI WGS metagenome assembly OHJK01 (sample SAMEA3879535, study PRJEB24766) | human gut metagenome | biome: human-associated habitat; feature: feces | place: USA | collected 1985/1987
AAACGGCAGTGACAACTACCGTTCCGGCAGTGACGGGAACAGTGATAGATAGGATCGACGAGCCGAAAGCCGAAGCGACTACAGCTCAGACCACCGCTACTACAGCAGTGACCACCACAAAGCCACAGGAAACAAAGAAAGCTGAAACTACCACTACCACCACAAAAGCGGTAACAACGGCAAAGCCGGAAACGACAACAACAGCAGCAACGACTAAGCCTGCTCCCGAATGGACAGAGAGCAAGGCAAGCGGTACAAAGTACGTCAACACAGACTGCTACAGCAGAAAGAAAGCCGTACTCGGTGCTGAAACGGTAAAGTTGTACAGTGTGAATGACACGGTCACAGTTACGGCTAAGACCGATACAGGTTACTTCAAACTTTCTGACGATAGCTTTATCCACGGCGATTATCTGAGCGACAGCAAGACCGTTATACAGACTACAACGACCGCAAAGAAAGCGGAAACACCAAAGCCTGCGACCACCACCACAAAGAAGCAGGAAAGCAAGCCGGCTGAAACTAAATGGAAGTTCACAAAATCCGACTGTGAGTACATCATAGAAGAATGCTACAAATGGGCTGACAAGAACGGTTATAAGTATAAGAGAGTGAACGAAATTAAATACCCGAACGGCGGTTATTGGGATTACTCAAATGGTGAAGAAGTTTGGGTTGATGTAAAGAGAAACTGCCAATATGGTGAAGTGTATAAAAACAGCAGTTGGGATACCACTTATGAAACTAAGGGTCACCCATACTTTTGGGGATCAGCAAGAAACGAACAAGTGATAAATAAAAATGAAGAAATCATTAGTACAATTACTTTTATGTGCAATGATATTAAGTATTACAATGAAGAAGGATACACTCCAGTTTTAGATTTTACATCATACAGTGAATTTGTTTCATACACAAAAGACAGACCGGGATTTATAGGCTGTTCAAACTTAGTAGACGATGGAACAATAGATTATATTTTGTTTGTGATATATGGCGCATAAAACAAAAACACCACATTTTTTGAGGACTATGTAACAACTGCTTGCAGTTGCTGATATAGTCCTTTTTGTTTGTAGAATTAAGCATCAAGCTTTTTCCGAACAAGATAACGTTCGTTTTCTATTTGATTAATTAGTTGAGAAACTTCTTGATTAATTGTAAGTTCTTCTTTTATCTGCGTAATCAATGAAATGCTGTTTAGAGAAATGTTGTCGAGAATATAAGACTTAAAGCTGGTGGTGGAGTAAATCATAGTGAAAATCTGATATTCTCCGTTATAGCCTTGAAGGATTATATGTAATATTGAATAATTAGGGCTTTTTTCGTTAAATTTATTTAAATTGAATGAAATATATTCCTTTTCAAATTCAACAACAACAATGACTTCGCCTGATTGAAAATAATACCCTCTGTTACCGGAATATTCAGGTGTATTAATTTCATGTGAAAACGCTGTTATATCTATATTGCCGTTGTCAATTGCGGCAAACACAACTTTTTTGTATTCACCGGATATAGAAAGTGGATCAAAGTGTATTGTATAAGGCGTAAGGTTATATCTGAAATTGGGTGTTTCATCGCATACTACATCGTCAACAACAACAGGAGTATCAGCTGATAAAAAATAATTCAAATGCGAATTTTTTATGCTGAATTCATTAGCGATTGTTCCTATCCAAATAGAAATATATAAACTCAATAAAGAGACAAGGAGTGAAGCGAATGCTAATCCATTAGATAACAATTGTGAAGACTTGGCAGTCCCATCGCTTTGTCTTTTATGTAACTTTCTTTTTTTGCTACTCATATTATTACAACTCCTTTATAATGTTATTGTGAGTATTATATCAAACTGCGATATAGTTGTCAACCGACAAATAAATTTTAATAGAAAAAATTCAAAGCTGTCTGAGAAGGCAGCTTTTTTATATATAAAATTAATTAACGAAAGGAAAAAAGAAAATGAAAAAAGTGATTAAAAAACTTGCTTCATTGTTGATGGTAACTGTATTTGTTATCACCGGCACAACATTTCAAATGCTTGCAGGGGCATTGTCCGAAAGTGTTATTAACGGAAAACAGAAACTTTACATTTCATATTATCCGTACAGTTATAACTTTTCGGGAAGTGGTCTTGGAACATCAATTTACGGACAGTTTGTTAAAATCAATGTAGGCTCAGCAAATGGTGAATATGCTTATTGTATGGATGCGGAGGCAGATAGCGGTATAACTGGTACTTCTATTTTTACAGCTGAAGATTTTAATTTGTCTGACTGGGTAAAACGCAATTATACATCTAATCAGATAAAACTAATGAAATATGCTGCGATATACACAATTAAAAACGCATCGGAGACCAAATACGGTTATTCCAATGAGGTAGAGAATATAGCAAGCCAAATTATTAATTGGACGATACTGCATAATTGGTTTAATACCTCATCAGAGTCAAGTGTACTGAATGTGTATACAGCTAATATGCCGTCAAGTGTAGCAAGCAATGTAAAGGCTTGTTACAATAAAATCAAAGAACAAATATTATCACACAAAACTATTCCAAGTTTTGCAGTAGGCAAAGGACAGACACCTACGCCAAAGAAGATGACAACAAATGCTGACGGCACATTTTCTATTACGCTTACTGACAATAAAAACTGCTCATCATATTTTGACTGGGCAAAGGCGCTTAATAACTCAAAATACAAAAATTATTTATCGATTACTACCAATTCTGCAGGTAAATTGGTTATAAAATCTACAAAACCGATACCAAAATCGGATGAGTTCGAGCTTACCGCCAAGAAAACCAAAAGCAAATATCAAAACGAGCTTGATACGGCTTCACCGGTAGCTTTGATAGTCGATGAAAGCCAGTTGAGTGGACAGAATGCTGTTGGTTATACAAATACCGACAACGACCCCGTTACTGCTTCAATATCCTTGTACACTGATACTATTGGCACAGCTCAAATAAAAAAAGTATGGCAGCATAATAACGATACCTCAAGCACCAAAGCTGATAACAGCGACATCTATTTCACGATAAAGAACAGTTCGGGAACTGCTGTAAAGGCAACCGGTTCTGCGGGTAGCTATACTTATTCTGCAAGCGGATCTGTGAGCCAGTTCAAATTAAACTCAAGTAACACTTTTTTAGTAAAATCGTTACCTGCAGGAACGTATACCGTTACAGAACACGGAAAGAATTCAGACGGCTCGATACCCTATTACACCCGTACAGGCGGTGTCAGCAAGACGGTAACAGTAACAGCAGGCAGCACAGGAACGGTAACGTTCACCAATACCCGTAACACAGGTACAGGCGAGGTTATAAAGACCTGGATTGATACCAACGGTAACGCCATAGCCGCAAGCAACAACGTTGAAAGAAATAAGCAGATATATTTTCGCATCAAAAACGCTGACGGAAAATATATAACTGTCAACGGTACGAAGTACAGCGGCTCATATTCTTTTGCCGGAACAACAACTAAAGCTACATCGCTGTATGTTAATCCCAGTACAGGTACTTTCACTGTTTCCGACCTTCCGACCGGAAAGTACACCGTGTATGAGTATGGCTCTCCGGAGGGCTATTCGGTCAACAAAGCATATCAGACAATTACCATCTCAAGAGATAAAACATCGTCCGTGTCTTTCATAAATAGCGAGGACAGCGGTACGGCTCAGATAAAGAAGGTATGGCTGTCCGATACAACACTGTCAGCTTCAGAAAAAGCAAATCTTGAGAAAAACGTTTACTTTACTGTCAAGGACGCTAATGGTAAGTATATCAAGGTTACAGGCTCGGCAGGAGCGTATGTTTATGCCGGCACTCAGACTACAGCGAACAATTTAAAACTCAGCGGAAGTAAGTTTAATGTAAGCAAGCTCCCTATGGGAACATACACTGTAACAGAGATAAACAACGCAAGCGGTTACAATCCGAAAACGCAGACAAAGACGGTCACAATTGCCAATAAGGGCGAAACAAAAAGCGTATCTTTTACAAACAAATCAACACCTGTTGTTGTTATAAGAAAACATTTCTCTGATGAGGACAATCTGACAGAAGCACAGCTCAAAGAACAGTATGCTAAAGTTACCGTAAATCTGCAGGTGCTTGGCTACAGCGGAAGTGTTTCCTCGAATCCGCCGGCAGGATACTATGTAGAATTTACCGGAACAAAAGGCAACTACACATTCAAAGGTATCTCTGCTACCAAAACATCAGCGACAGATCTCAAGCTGAACGAAAACGGCGAAATGACTATATCGTTCGGCACTAACACCGCTCCGTATTACTTGGCTGTAATCGAAACGTACAGCGGTACGGATTACGATGTTGATAACCGGGACCAGCGTATTGACCTGGGCAATGGTGATCCAAACACCGTAATCGACCTTGATGACATTGAGCTTGACAATCAGCTTAAGACCGGATCTGTACAGGTCGACAAAGAGTTCCTTAATGAAAACGGCGCCGTTGAGAACATCACCGATGAACAGCTTGCCGAAGTATCGTTCAAGATAATGCACAACGGCAAATATCTCACCTTTACAGGCTCAAACGGCAGTTATACTTATAAAGGCGAGAACAATACAGGCACGTCACTCAAGCTTAATACAAGCACATATAACTTCATAGCAAGCGGACTTCCCGCAAGAGAGCAGTACACGGTCACTGAGGTCAGCGGCGCTACAGGCTACAGCTTCTCTATCGACCCCGTTACGTTTGAAGTAACACCTAACGGCACAGTAAAGAAAGTATTTACGAACAAGGCAATGACGGGTACGATAAGTATTGTTAAGCACAGTGCAGACGGCGTTCTTTCCGGCTGGCAGTTCCGTGTTACAGGCACAGCCAAGACCGGACAGAGTTATGACAAGACCTTTACTACCGATGCAAAGGGTACAATCACAATCAGTAATATCCGTATCGGTGATTATAAGGTTACAGAGGTCAAGACCGGAAAGACAGTCGGTTATATTACCGAGAACAGCAAAGACCTTGAGGTTAAGACCGATACTGTAACAACAGTCAATATCGAGAACAAGCCGTATGCGAATATCGTTATCAACAAGGTTGACAGCGTAAAAGGCACTGCTCTGAGCGGTGCGACATTCGGCATTTACACAGATGCTGAATGTGAAATTCCTGCACAGGCATATACATCGGCTACAGATGATACTCTGACAGACGCAGAAATCACAGAAAGTGCGACAGGCAAGTATACTTGCAATTATCTCCCTATAAGCAGTGCAACAGGTACAACATACTATGTCAAGGAGCTTACAGCTCCCGAACATTACGCTATTGACACAGACGTACACCCGGTAACGCTTAAAACGGCAAATTCAACCGTAGCAGTATCAAACAACGCTACATCGAAATTCTATGAAACGCCTTTAGGCTCGGTCAGAACGACAAAGGTTGACGCAGATCATCCCGATGTACTTCTGAGCGGCGCTGAATTTACTGTATATCAGTCTGATAAGGCTACTGTATACGGCTCGCTCACAGAAACATCAAAGGGTACATATCAGCTTGACGAAATCCCGGCAGGCACATACTACCTCAAGGAAACAAAAGCACCGAAGTATTACAATATCGACAACACATTCTATCAGTTCACAATTTCTGACGCAGGCAAGGTTGTCGATGTGTCAATCAACGGCAACGACAAGTTCCCCAATGCTCCGCAGAAGGGCGATATAAAGATAGTCAAGAGAAGTGCAGACGGTATTCTCAGTGGCTGGCAGTTCAGAGTAACCGGCACAGCCAAGACCGGACAGAGCTACGATCAGACTTTTACTACCGACGCAAAGGGTACAATCACTATAAGCAATCTCCGCATCGGTGATTACAAGGTTATAGAGGTCAAGACCGGCAAGACAGTCGGATATATCACACCTGCAAATCAGACGATTGAAGTAAAGAGCAATGCAACTACTACTGCAACGTTTGAAAACAAGCCTTTCGGTCACATTGTTATCAACAAGGTTGACGCAAAGACCGGCGAAAAGGTAACAGGTGCTACATTCGGTATCTATACCGACAGCACTTGCAAGACAGTAGCAAAGGCGTATAAGTCGAACACTGACAGCACACTTGTAAAAGCAGAGATTATCGAAACAGCTACAGGAGTGTACACTTGCAACAACTTACCTATAAGCAGTGCAACAGGTACAACATACTATGTCAAGGAGCTTACAGCTCCCGAAGGCTACTATCTTGACACAGACGTACATCCGGTAACGCTTAAAACGGCAAACGCTACTGTATCGGTTAGCAATGAAATCGGAAAATCCGACTTCAAAGAATATCCTTACGGTCACGGTGCTGTAATCAAGGAATGGAAACTTGACAACAGTACAGCAGATATGACAGCCGATGAAATCGCACAGATGAAAGCGGAGCTTGAAAAGAGCCTGTATTTCACTGTAAAGGACAGCAACGGCAAGTACATCACAGCTACAGGTGCAGACGGCGTATACACATATAACGGCGAAAGCACAACAGAATTCAGATACGTTTTGAAGAACAGCACATTTACAATCGCTGAACTGCCTACAGGTGACTATACGATTACAGAGTATAGCACACTTCTTGACTACACAATCAAGTCGGAAAATCCCGTAAAGATAACTGTAGTAAGAAATCAGACAGCAACGGCAACGTTTGTAAACGAGCGTGACACAGGCAACGCAAGTATCGTGAAGAAATGGACAAATCCCAACGGGCTGACAACAGCTCAGAAGGCAGAGCTTGAAAAGAATGTGTACTTCACCGTAAAGAACGCTGACGGTGCATACTTAAATGCGGTATCAAAGAACGGCAAGTATGTATATAACGGCAGTCAGACAGCTGAAGCACGCTTTATGCTGACAAACGGCAAGTTTGAGCTTACAGAGTTGCCGACAGGCAAGTACACGATAACCGAAATCAGCAACGCTGAGGGTTATCTGCCCAAGACGCAGGTCAAGACGATCACGGTAACTAAGGACGCAACTGCAAGTGCAGAGTTTGTCAATAAGGTCATTGTCGGCAATGTCACATTGACAAAGGTCGATGAGGACTATCCCGAAAACAAATTAACAGGTGCTGTATTTACAGTTTACAAGAGCGATAAGAAAACCGTAGTCGGCACAATGAAAGAAACCGAAACAGGCGTGTACAGCCTTGAGGGACTTGTATACGGTGACTACTATGTACAGGAAACAAAGGCTCCCGAATATTTCGTCCGTGATGTTAATTTCTACTATTTCGAAATTGTAAATGACGGCGAAACCGTAGAAGTTTCCAACGATGAGCTTGGCAAGGGTACGTTTATCAACTCGCCTCAGAAGGGTGAAATCAAGATTGTAAAGACTTCATATGACAATAAGGTCGAAGGAATACATTTTGAGGTAACCGGAAAGACATACACAGGTCAGACTTTCAAGAAAACATACACAACCGACAAGAACGGTATAATCCGTATCAATGATTTAAGAGCCGGTGAGTATACCATACACGAGGTTGAGGATTCTGCTTCGGCAGGCTATCTTTTACCCGAAGATAAGCAGTTAACGCTTGACCGTGACGGCGCAATGCTTGTTGCAGAAATGCACAACAGCAAGCTACCGGACAATCCCCCGACAGGTGCAAGTAATAACGGCTTTACGCAGACAGCAGTTATTATCATTTCAATGGTAATGATGAGTGCGGCTGTTGTGCTTGTGTTCCCGCTGTCAAAGCGTAAGAGAAAACGCTAAGCAGCATTTAATATTTTATTGTCACCGGGCGGCAGAAAGGCTCTGCCGCCTTTGTGGTGGCGATTAAAGGAGGAGAAAGATGAAGAATATAGAAAGAATGCTCAGTAATTGCGGAATTACCTATGAAGTGTTACCTGAAAACGATAGTCTGAATAAGTTAGCAAAATCACTAAGGAAAAAGATAATTTTCGATATGCTGAAAGATGAAAGAATACCTGCTTTTTGTGTTGTTGGACTGTTGATTGCTATGGTACTGTCGTTTATTAAAGGATATCCTGTTTTATCGTTTATTACGATTGTATTTGTTATTATCGCTGTAGCCATACAATTAATATTGATCTGCAAATACAGAAAAGACGTTACAGATCTGTATAAAAGCCGAACGTACTACAAGTTGCTCACCGACGAACATAATGCAGCAGAACTCGCAAAGATGATTTACGACAATGTTTCTCGAACAGCATATAAAGTAAACGGTGAATCATATATGAAAAACCGCTTACACAAGAGTAATTTCACTCGAAATAATAATTATGAGATTATTTTGATTGCTTTTGGAGATTACGATAATCTGAGTAATGTCCCGATGATGATTGCTGATATGTAAGTCTTAAAACATGGGATTAAATTATTATAACGGACTGGAAAATTTATCATGTAACTTTTTGATTCCGAATGACAATATACAAATTATCGTAGTCCATACAATACATGTAGTATGAAAAGAAGTAATAAAAGATAAAGTGGTAAGCAGAAAATCTGTTATAAATAATTTGTAATTCAGCAAAATGTGTACAAGGTAAAAAATTATAAACGAAATTTTACAAACTCCTATAGTTTCAAAATACGCCTTGCGAAACGTATAGTGATAATCAGGCTGATGCTTTAAGTCACATTCTATATTATAACTATCACGCCACAAACGTAAAGTTAATGTCGATAAGAGCCAAAAAAAGAAAAAGCAATTAAATGCAATCACGTCTATCAATTCAAGTACTTTAGCATCACCAAAAATATTTACCGACAAATTATCCATTATTTCGCAAAACTCACTTTGATATAAATTAATTGAGAAATGCAAAATAAGCAAAGTCACAAATAATAATGCGAATGAAGGTCGTAATGTTTCAAACGCCTTGCTGACAGTGTCAAAAATTTTTGTTATCATTTTATTCTCCTTTTCTTTTTATAATAACATGATTTTTGTGTGTTTTCAAGTGCAAAACTATTTTATGAAAGGATGTGATTCCCATGCAGTTATAATTTGTCGCCACTGGCGACAATAAAAATCAACATATTTGTCAGAGCGTTAACCGCTCTTATTTTTTTATCTGAAAGGAATATTATTATGAAAAAAGCAAAAGTGCTTGCAACATTTCTTGTTGCGCTTATAACCGTAACAGCTCTCTCAACTGTATGCTTTGCTGCCGGAAGTGCCGACGTAGCCGGTGCCATTACAAGTACATGGGACGGCATGAAAGGTCAGATTAAGACAATCGTAAATGATGTGGTGTTCCCTATACTCGATGGCGTACTCGGTATTTGTTAATTGTATTCATTACAAAAAGTGCTATTTCCTATAAGCGTAACGGCGAATTTGATATAATAGCACCGGCTGTATGCCTGGGTGGATTGCTATTTGTTCTTACTGCACCCCTTTATATTTGGAACATCATTCCGTGGTAATGCTTGCAGCAGTATTAAATAATTCAATATTGAAAAAAGGCTTTTGGGTATAATAGCTCACAAGCCTTTTTCCTTTTTGAAACAGAAAGGAGTCAGAAATGGCAAAATACAGACGTATTACCGAAGAACAGCGAACAACCGCAAATTCAACGGATCTGTACAGTTTTATCACGTCACATGGCGAACAATTACAAAGACATGGCAGCGGATATAAGCTTGTATATACTGAAAACGGACAGAAGCATGACAGTATAACCATTAACGGAAATCAGTGGTATGATCATAAAAATCAGATTGGTGGCGGTGCTATAAAATTTGTCGAGAATTATTACGGTTCTTCTTATCCTGAAGCCGTAGAAATGCTATTAGGGTTTTCATCAGTTCCTTCATCAAATATAACACGAGTATCAAATGTTAATACGCAATTACCGATTAGAAAGGAATTTAAGTTACCGAAAGCCAACAGCGATATGAAACGAGTTTTTGCATACCTAACAAAAACCCGGCACATATCAGGCGACATTGTTTCTTTTTTTGCTCATAAGAAGATGATCTATGAAAGTCTTGAATATTACAACGATAAAACTACAGGTGAACAAAAAGAAGCGCACAATGTTGTGTTTCTCGGCAGAGATAAGGAGGGTACTGCCAAGCAGGCTAATAAACGCTCGATTGCCACATACGGCAAAAGTTTTCGCATGACAGTCTCCGGATCTGATACTAATTTCAGTTTTTGCCATATCGGCACTGATGATATGATATTAGTCTTCGAAGCACCGATAGATATGTTGTCATTTATAACGTTATATCCGGCTGATTGGCAAAAGCATAGCTATATAGCTCTTGACGGTATTTCAGAGCGTTCGCTTCTTCAGGCGTTGTCAGACTATCCTCATCTTCAGCATGTAGTTTTATGTACGGACAACGATGAAGGCGGAATAGACGCTGCCGAACGAATACGAGATATACTTTATTCAAAAGGCTATCAGCATATCGGACGGGCAACTTCACAGGCAAAAGACTGGAACGAAGACCTTAAACATAATTATGGCGAAGAATATATTCCGGCAAATGTTCACCCGCTGAAAAATGCTGTTGCTAATGTTGTAGATGAAATCGAGCCGCAAAATGATACATTATCACCCGGATTTGAAGATTTGCTTGCAGAAGGACTGTATACCGATATAGCCGCTCTTGCACTGGATCATAGTGTTCAAACACTGAAACTTGATGATTCGACGATTGACTATACCGCTATGTATGAAAAACTAGCCAATCGTATCAATAAAGATTTCAGAGCATATAGAGAAAAAGGTAAGCCGCAAACAAAAATCGAGCAATTGACCGAACAAATTAAATGTGCATTTAAAATAGGAGAAACCGACACGTGTAAAAGCGTTGCAAAACGTTTCTATGAAATAGCGCAAACAGCAGTATCGATTGAAGCAAGCATGACTCTTGAAATGCAACAGGCACAATCGGAAATCATTGCTGAAACTGCCGTTATGACGATGGGAGGTTGATAATATGCAACAGTATGTATTTATAGTTATTATAGCAATTGTCTTTTTGGCTATGATAATATTCGCTGTTATAGGGAAGAATTACAGCCTTGACAAAATCAAGGCTCGCAAGGTCGGTAACGGACAGCACGGAACCGCTCACTGGGCGGAACACAAGGAAATTTCACAAAACTTTTCAATTCTAAAATATGAGCCGCAATTATGGCGTATGGGTGCTTGCAGACCAACAATTGACGGAACAATAGTCGGTTTTGAAAAAAAGGGGAAAGATACATACGCATTGATTGATACAAGTGATGTACATACATTGATGATTGCAGCTGCAGGAACAGGTAAAACCACATTCTTTCTTGAACCTAACATTGAATACTGCTGTGCGGCAGGTATGAGTTTTATAAGTACTGATACAAAAGGAGATATATACAGAAATTGCGGTTATGTAGCCGCAAAACGTTACGGTTATAAAATATCAGTGATAGATCTGCGGAATCCGCTTAAATCAGATGGATTTAATCTGTTACATCTTGTAAAAAATATATGGATGAACACAAGAATAATCCTTTGAATATCAGCGCAAAAGCCAAATCAGAGCGATACGCAAAAATCGTTGCCGACAGTATAATTGCCGCCGATGGCGACAAATACGGAGCAAACACATACTTCTATGATGCTGCAAAGGGATTAATAGCAGCCCTGATTCTGATTATTGCCGAATACGGAAATGACAAAGAATGTCATATAGTGTCCGTGCTGAAACTGATGATAGAGTTGTTAGAAGCAAAACCACAGAAAAAGTCACAACTTAAATCGGAAACATACTTTGCTGATCTGATTAAATTGCTACCGCCGGAACATAAAGCAAGATGGTTATCAGGTGCGGCGATTAACAATGCAGATCAAGCAGCACTCTCGGTCATCTCTACTGCCCTGTCACGTTTAAATTCACTCATTGACACAGAAACCGAACAGATTTTATGCTTTAACACAGCAATCGATACTGAAACACTCTGTAAAGAAAAATGTGCTGTATTTATTGTACTTCCCGAAGAAGACAGAACAAAGTATGTAATTGCTAATCTGATTATAGAACAAATCAGCCGAGAAATATACCATATTGCCGATGAAAACGGCGGTCATTTAGATAAACGTATAATGATATATTTCGAGGAGTTTGGTACAATGCCGCCAATAAGCGGAGTTGAAGCAATGTTCTCCGCCCTGCGCTCACGTTCAGTGTCTATCGTTGCAATTATACAATCTTTCGCACAACTTGAAAAAAACTATGGAAAGCAAGGGTCTGAAATCATCGTTGATAACACACAACTAATGCTGTTTGGCGGTTTTGCTCCCGGTAGTTCTTCTGCCGAAAAGCTATCAAAAGACCTCGGGAAGCAGACTATTCTGACAGGTAGTATTTCTAAAGGCAACGGAGGCAAAAACAGCGGTCACCAATCTCAGCAATTACAGATGACGGGACGAGAATTAATTACAGCCGATGAGCTGAAGTGCTTGCCAAAAGGAACATTTATTTGTACTAAAACAGGAATGTCGCCGTTCAAAGTGCAGCTTCTGTTTTACGAAAAACTTGGCATACGCTACGATGAAAAGCTGAACGCTGAGATTAAAGAGGTTAAAACAGTATATTATGCTGATCGAAAATCGATTAGCAAAGTAATTAAAAAACAGCATATCGATGAGCAGGAGAATGAAATGAATAAAGAAGAAAATGTAAGCGATATTAACGAGCTTATAACCGATTACTCGCTTGAAGAAGATGATATTTTCACAGAAACTCCTTCAAGCAAAAAAATGATACGAACATAAGGAGGGTTTAAGTATGGGCTGGCTATTTGACGTACTCGGAATTTCAGTTGATGGATTCGTTTCAAGCATATTTAATGGTATTATTAACTGGATTTATGAAGTTATTTTCAGTGTTATAAAAGTTGTTTTCACCAAGATAAATGAAACCGGAGCTGATCTGTTTCGCCTTCCGTGGGTTCAATCGCTTGTTAATTTCTTCTACATACTCGGTTGGGCATTGTTCGCAATCGGATTAGTTGTATCAATATCGGATATGGTTATAGAATACAGCAACGGCAAAGGCGATGTAAAGACAACTGCTATAAATTGGTTAAAAGCAGTTTTGGCTGTAAGTCTATTTACAATATTACCGGAACGTTTATATAATTTTGCAGTATATACGCAAGATTCTGTTTCCCGTTCGATAATTGATCAGGTAACCGACGAAAAATATTATCATCATCTTGTAGAATTTAATACCAATTTTGTTAATGTGGTATTCATTTTAATGACACTGTACGCAACAGTAAAGGTGTTCTTTGCTAACGTTAAAAGAGGCGGTATATTACTTACTCTTATCGGCGTTGGCTCGTTGTATATGCTTAATCTCCCACGAGGCTACAGTGATGGATTCAATGGTTGGATAAAGCAAGTTATAGCATTATGCTTTACGTCATTTATGCAAACTACGCTTTTCTTTACCGGGTTAATTACAATTCAAAGCGATTGGCTCATAGGTACGTGTCTTATTTTGTCTGCTACAGAAGTCCCACGTATAGCTGACAGATTCGGATTAGATACGTCTATTCGCGGAAATATGATGGCTGTTTCAATGACAGCTAATACGGCATTAAACGGCATGAGATTTATTCGTGCAGTTGCAAAGTAGGTGAAGCAATGAAAAATTATTTGTACCCAAAGAACCTCAAATCGAAAACAAAAATTCTCAAATGGCAGGCACGAGATTTTATTGTTATTGTATTTTTCTCTATAATATGTGTTACGATTCTCGCAAACACATTAAGAGCCGAGCAATTTGTTTTTTTGTTTGTGTATGCCATATTAACGATCGTGACAGAGGAAGATCGTACATTATGCAGCTATGTAACGATTGCTGCAAAGCACTTTTTGTTAGAGCAACAAAAATATCTATGGAAGTGAGGATAATATGAAAATTAAAACGAAAAAGAAAACCGTTCAACAGCTTTTAGGCCTTGAAACTTTCGGCAAATACGGTTTGATAGCCGGAAAAGCCGAGTATGTAGTTTTTTCGATACTACCGTCTAACATTGCCGTTATGTCTTTGGAATCAGTACAAATTAAGATCGAAAAATTAATGGATCTTCTTACTGCTTTTCCAAATATACAGATTTTCTGCACAGATGGCTGCGAATGTTTTGACAACAACAAAATATTTATAAGCACTCGTATAGACGACGAGGAAAATAACGCTGTTCGTGAATTGCTCACTAAAGATCTCGAACATATGGAAAGTATACAAAGCGAATTGTCGAACTCACGACAGTTTTATCTTGTATACAGATTTCGCAATCAATCTAAAGATCTCGTCGGAACGATTGTATCCCGGCTGGAAAAGTGTATGAGCGAATACGATTTTGTTTGCAAACGGCTTGAAAAATCAGATTTAAAACAATTTTTAGCTGTATATTTCGGCATATCATCATATGGTGCTGAAATTGCAGATGTGGAGGGAGCAACAAATGAAAATATGTAATAAAAAAGCGGTTGAGTTGACGCCTGAGCAGGAAGAAGAAATACGCATACAATCATTCTTCGACCGCATTACGCCGTCTGTACTCAGATTCTATCCCGATTATTATATATGCGGCAATAATTATTGCTCTGTGTGGGCAATCAGAGAATATGCGCCGAAAACACAGGAACAGGCAATACTGTCACATATTGCAGATCATGAAAATGTTACGCTGAAGATATATAATCGCCCGGTTTCTGCGGCGGAACAAAATCAGATTATAGAACACGCCGACAGAAAAAATAATGCAAAGAAGAACACAACGACCAAGCTTGCCGAAGCCATAGACGCTGAGAGTAATTTAAGTGATATGGTAGAAATGCTTACAGAAATACGCCGAAATAATGAATCGATGGTCCATACCTCGGTGTTCATTCAATTGAAATCTTCTTCAAAGGAACGGCTGACTGAGCTTCAGGCTGATATTTCAATGGAATTGATACGTTCCAAAATCAGTTACGACAGGCTGTTATTACAGCAAAAAGAAGGATTTATTGCAACCCTTCCTTTCGGCAGAGATATGTTCGGGAACTTATTTGAACGTGTTATGCCTATCAGCTCAGCCGCTAATCTATACCCGTTGAATTACAGTGGTAAAACAGACGAGAAGGGGCTGTATATCGGAAAAGATAAATACGGCAGCAGTATATGCGTTGATTTTGATGTCAGAAGTGACGATAAAACCAATTCCAACATTGTAATTCTCGGTAATGCAGGTGAAGGCAAATCTTTTCTATTAAAGCTTATTCTTACCAACCTGAGAGAATCAGGATTTGATATACTGAACATAGATCCCAATGTAGAATATGTAGAGCTGACAAATAATCTCGGCGGTGTAAATATTGATCTTATGGGCGGCAAATATACGATAAATCCTCTTGAACCCACTCCATGGGCAACTGATGATAATCAAACTATGCTTGAGGTCGAGGCATTCAGTAAAACCTCTGCGCTGTCACAACATATATCATACCTCAAGGATTTTTTCCGTTGTTACAAAGATTTTTCTGACGCAGCTATAGATACGCTTGAATTAATGCTCGGAAAACTTTATGCTAAATTCAACATATTCGAAAACACCAATCTTGATAAAATACCTCACAACAAGTTTCCGTTACTCACAGACTTATATGCGGTTATTGAAGAAGAATACGATAAATGTGAAAAAGGCAAGAAAGCATTATATCGTTCCGATACTCTTCAGGATCTGCTCTTAGGTTTAAATTCATTATGCCGTGGTGCGGAAAGCAAATATTTTAACGGTCACACAAATATAAAAGATGGCAAGATGATCAACTTTCTGATCCGCGGTATTATGGATACAAACGCTAAGCTCCGTGACACTATACTGTTCAATCTGCTGTCTTACATTCAGAACCGGTTACTTACAAAAGGACGTACTTTTGCCGGAGTTGATGAATTGCATTTATTTCTTAACAATCTGACAACAGTAAAATATCTGAGAGCTATCATGAAGCAGGATAGAAAAATGGATTCTGGTCTGATTATCGCTTCTCAAAATGTTGAGGATCTTACTTTGCCGGGAATAAAAGAATATACCAAGCCTTTATTATCGATACCCACTCATCAATTCTTCTTCTATCCCGGTATAGTATCATCCGAAAACTTTGTAGATACGCTTCAGCTTGATCCGGCAGAATACAAACTGATAAACAAACCGTCACGTTCACATTGTCTGTATCGTTGCGGCAATGAACGTTATTTGTTGAAAGTCATTGCGCCGCCGTACAAGGCGGCTCTTTTCGGTACTGGAGGCGGTAGATAATGGCTGTCAGTGTAATCGTCAAAGTCGGTGTAAAATTGCTCAGCACCAAAAAAGGACGGCGTTTTATTGTAGGAATAATTTGCGCTGTTTTTATGTTATTGTTTGGAATTACAGCAGCTGTGTGGTTTATCATTGCTTCGTATTTCGGATTAATCGGTAATGCCATGAGCGATGTGTTAATCAATCAGTCATGGTCTGATATTAATAAATATGTAGACAGTGCGCTTAACGATGTCAACAATACAATAAACGGAGAAATAAAAGAAACTACATACAGCTTTATGCCGGATTTTTCAATCAATCTATCAAAGGCTGTTTTGCAGCAGACGCTAGAAAAAAACAATGCTTCAACTATCCTGTTGTACGACAGTTCAGATATAGAGAAATACGACAAGCTTGCCGATGAAGCTGTCACAATGTTAAAAGCCGTCAAAAGTCAGAGTGATCTCAATAAAATATTTCCGGATAAAAAATATAAATACCCGGATCTCGAAAACGATACGGCATTCTCATTGAATGACAAGAATAATTTCAAAGAGGAAACGAAAGAAATGATACAGACACTCGTTCGTAAAGGGCTGCCTTACTATAATTATATTGTGACAGAAAAAACGATTGATAACAAGAATTATAAAACACAGGTTCTGACTGTCAAATCAGGCGAAAACACAGATACAGTAAAATATACTGTCAGCGGCGCAGGCGACATTTACTTACCGCTGTTTATAGCAATGTATCACGCTAAAAACGGTGTATATGTAAAAGATATGTTGAAGAACAGCGTATCTGATTTGACAAGCGATATAGCCGAAAACACTGAATCGAGCGGAATTGCGGATTACAATGATTTTATTGCTACAGTACGTTTAGCAAATATCGATCTTTTCGGTGCCGCTGAAATAGGAAGGGCTGTTACCAATGCTATATCAAACGGCGCAATCGGTATAACACATAAGATTACCTCATATGGAAATAATCGTAATCTTACATTAACTCTCATTATGCCGTCTCAAAAAGAATGGGAAGAAATGTTCGGAGTAAGCGAAAAAGAAGATATAGTTACCGATAATCTGAAAGTAATCGAAACCATGCTTGAAAAAGCCGGCATAACTGATTTATATTTTCCTGTAGCCACTACTGTGAAATCCGCTCTGTTTACATACTTTGAAGGTTTTTTCAATTTACCTGTAAACAGCAGTGAACTTGAAAACAGAGTTATTCTTACATCACTTAATGCAGAGCAATTTTTTCATCATAATGGGCTATATACAGCCTATGACGGCGGTGTAACGCTTTCGCTGAAAGCTTCTGAAATTCCTATAAGGATTGATATTTTACCGAGTGCCGATGAAGTAATACAGGATGCATTTATCTATGACGTTTATAACAGCGAAGAACACAATATAATAAAAAGCACACCAAATTATACTTATAACTGTTCCGCTGTCGAAATTGCGTATATTATAGACGTTGACGCCTTTAAAGAACAGTATGGGTTTGAATTCCCGACTATAGTAATGACAAACGGCAATACATTTAAGGCCGGCGATACAATTACCATGCTGGTTGAATACAGCTGCATGGAGCGTATTGCTATCGGTGAAGAAGATATAGGTCACTCGCTTCGTGATATATTCGGTAACTCACAAATGATAATCGGATACTCACATAGCGGTACTCACAGTAAAGAAAAAGATGAGGGATTTGATTCAACGGGCTGGTATCATACATTCGGCAGCGAAAAGAATGTATACCATCTCGGCATAAAAGCGGCATTTGTTGATGGTGAAGTTGTCAGACAGGAATATCAGAAACCTCATACATATAACGGATTATCAGTAAAGAACACAGGCGCTAAAGTCAATCCGTTATTATGGTTTAAAGCATTCAGAACAGCCGCTTGACAAACCCTATTCAATAGGGTATAATAATAACAGTAAGGAGGTTAAATATGACTCGTGAATTCGTAATCATGCCCGAATTTGAAAAACAGTGGTCGGCTATGGGTCTTTCTGATAAAGAATTAAGCTCTTTGCAATACGAACTTACTATAACGCCCAAAATCGGTGATGTAATAAAAGGCACAGGCGGACTTCGCAAATTTCGTTACGCTTTTGAAAACAGAGGAAAAAGCGGCAGTGTCAGGGTGTGCTATATTGATTTTGTTGTAAAAGAGCGCATTTATTTAATCACTGCATATCCTAAAAACAAGAAAGAAAATCTGAGCAAAGAAGAATGTAACGAAATCAAAAAATTGGTTAAACTATTGGAAGAAAGTTTATAAGGAGGTTTACTTATGGGACTTTATGATAGCATTACAAAAGGTCTGACAGAAGCTATTGAATACGAAAATGGTAACGTAAGTGCTAAGAAGGTCAAAGTAACTGTCACCCCGGCTGATGACTTTTCTCCTAAGGAGATTAAAGCAGTCAGAAACAAGCTTAATATGACACAGAGAACGTTTGCGTCTGTAATCGGCGTATCTGCTAAGACTGTCGAAGCATGGGAAACAGGTACCAATAAGCCCATGAAAACTGCTTGCAGACTTATTTCGATGATAAACGCTGACCCTCAGATACTGAAAAAATGCAAGATTGTAAACAGATAAGTTTTATGATACAGATTAACCTGCGGTTGCTATCGCAGGTTTTTCTTTTGCCATTTTGCAGAAAGGACAATAATATGAAAAAAGAACAAATGAACGTTGCACTTGACCCGGCATTAAAAGCTAAAATCCGTGGTATGTATAAAAGTGATAATTGCAGTACAATGACAGAATTCGTGCAGAAAGCAGTTGAATTTTATATTGGCTATCTTGAAAGTCAGAATTCCGTTAATTTCATCGCACCCATTATAACTGATACGATTAAATCGACTGTTTACGCAACAGAACAGCGTCTTGCACGCTTATTATTCAAAGAAGCAGTTGAAACGGCAAAGCTCGCAAATATTACAGCGGCATTTCACAATTTAGATGATAACACATTAAAATCATTACACATACGCTGCGTGCAGGAAGTATCGAAAATCAACGGTATACTAACTCTCGAAGACGCAACGAAATTTCAGAATGGTGATGAATAATGCCAAAAATAATAGTTACAAGCAGATACATTGCTCCATCTGTACCAAAATCGCACCTGGAGTATTACACAAAATATATTGCTACACGTCCCGGTGTAGTGATAAATAATACTAACTCTGTCGGTATCGAACCTCAGAAGCCGTCCAATCCTAATGATCCCGTAAGCGAAAAACAAAAACAGATGATAGATCAACTTCTGCAAGATTTTAAAGATGCTAAAAAACTGTTTGAATATGAGGATTATATCAATAACCCTACACAAGGGACGGCAAGCGATTTAATTTCAGCGGTAATAGACAGAAATGCAGATATAGTAATAGGAAAATCAGCATACACACACTATCTAGGCGAACGCCCCGGTGTTGTAAATGACGGTGAACACGGACTATTCTCCTAGGACGGTCAGAGTGTAGATCTGAATAAGGTAGCTCAAGAAGTAGCTGCTCACCGGGGCAACGTGTGGACGCACGTTGTATCATTGCGCCGCTCTGACGCCGAGCTTTCCGGCTATGCCTATAATGATGAACAAATAACAGCTGACGCATGGCGTTCACTTGTCAGACGGCATATTTTAACTATGGCAAAACAGACGAAAATCAAACCTGAAAATTTACAGTGGTATGCTGCTTTTCATAACAAGGAAACAAATCCTCACGTACATATTATGATTTACTCGAAAGATCCGAAAGAGGGCTATCTGACTAACAACGGGATAGAAAAAATACGCTCCGCCTTTGCCAATGATATTTATTCAGAAGAATTATCAATGCTAAACGAACATCAGACCGAATTGCGTAATCAATTGCGCTCATCGGCGGCTATGGCATTTGACAAAATAGCAGCGCAGCTCAGAGCCGGAACATTGCCGGGTCAGCAGAAATTATATGACAATATCATGAAGCTCAAAAATATCCTTGATTCTACCAAAGGCAAAAAAGTGTACAAATTTCTCAAGCCTGAAGCTAAGGCTGTTGTTGACAGCATTACACAGCAGATTTGCAGAAACAAGGATATACAGTCATTATATGAACAATGGTGTAATTGTCAAAAAGATCGTATAGGCATTTATACTTCGAAAATTCCGGATTTCCCATCATTAGAAGAAAATCCGGAATTCAAAACGATAAAAAATCATATTATCAGAGCTGTAGCAGAAATGTCGGATATTATCGAAATCCAATCAGATAAAATTCACACTGAAAATCCGGTGTTTGAGAACATACCGTTACCTGATAACCCGCCTATTGTACATGAAAATGACGAAAATATCAAGGAAGTTATCAACAAACAAACTGCTGACACTGAAGAAAATCTCAAAGAAGAAACTGCCCCGACTATAGATCCTGCTGTCGGCGGCATTGCTATTTCTCTGTTTGGTCAGCTTACAAGGATGATGACGCAAGACTCAAATATTGATCAGTCACAATTTATTAACCATTCTGTCGAGGCAGAAATATTAAGAAAAGTACTTGAGAAAAAATTAACTCAAGGTCAAAAAATAGAATAAGGAGTGAAGCGCAGTGTTAAAGTTGGACTATTTTAAATTGCCTAACTATATATTTGCCGCAGATCTTACGCACAATGAATTTGCCGTTCTCGTCTATCTCATTTCACTGCACACAAATATACATAGTAAAACAGGCGATTACAAACGAGTACGACAAACAACTATTGCTCATTCCTGCGGTATAAAAACTGCGCAAACCGTATCGAGAATCATAAAATCGCTTCATGAAAAAGGTTTTATTTCTCATATAATCAAAGCATACCGTCCTGACAATCTGATAGGCACTTATACCTATGTTCTTAACACAGAAAAATTGTGCGGCGAATACACGCCGATAAAACGCTCTGTGTTTACAAGAAATCTTAATGCAAAACAGCTTAAAGTATACTTATACCTTTTAAAGTGCATAGATAAAAAGTTGATGTACTGTTGGAACAGCTTCAGCGATATATCAAATGCGCTTAAGATAAAACGAGATGATGTTATCGCCATAGTTTCCGATCTCGTCTGTGAAAGATGTATCAGAAAAACGAGAAAGCTCAGATATGATAACAGGAACGTATATTCTGACAACGTTTATAGCATTAAAACAGTACGTCTAATCAAAAAACGTTTAAAAAAAGAATTGCAGTTCCTTATTTGCCCTCAGAACTGCAATCACATATCAACATACAAAAATAGATTTGTACACTTGTATAATAGCACTTTATCCGAACTTTGTCAATCTATTTTTTTGAGGGTAAGGGGTAGCCCCCAAAATCGAAGTTCTATATATAAACCAGTTGTTTTATTGCGAAAATAAGTATAAGTGTTGATTCTATTCTTTATATTCCTGCTATATTAACGATACTTGTAACGCAATTTTCGGTTTTATTTTTCGCTATAAGCGCACAATGACGTTATGGGATTATTCTGCGTGCGGTTAAATTACAAATAAAGCGTTGCCGTTGAACGGATCAGCTTGAGTATGATCTTAGCTGTAAGAATTTGATTCGGATTTTATTTTTCGCAATAGGCACAGCATTCTCGGCAGGAAAACTGTCGCCGGTGGCGACAATTATGAAAAGACTAAGTAAAAAAATGGAATTTTGAACAACTGCTGCATTTACAATTCTTGTTATTAAAGTCACTCGTAAGCGCAGAAACCCATTCAAGGTCACCGCCGAAGCTCCGAACGAAACTACAAAAAATCGAGTTACTTTATATAGCTCGATTTTCCTTTTTATTCCACGAACTATTGAAATATTATCATCAATTTTTCAACAACCTCGACTGTAAATCCAACCGTTTCTGCTATCCATTTAAAATGCAAGTTAAAGAGTGCCTACAAGCACTCATACAAAAACAACGGGCAATGCCCGTTGTATCGCATATTAAAGCCGTTTACTGTCCTACAAAAATTTGTGCAAATTTTTCAGAGAGGTGAAAAAACTCATATATGAAAACGAAAAAACCGCATAACAGAGCGGTTTCAGTTATATATGAGCATAAAAAAAGAGAAATTTATGTAAATTTCCCTTGACATGATTTATGCTTTGTGATAGAATGTATATAAATAAAAAACACCACACACAGGCTGTACAGTTCCGGCAAGAACGATAC
>OHJK01000591.1_pt1 | contig 22431 bp, 19 predicted proteins | sample 1568541 | NCBI WGS metagenome assembly OHJK01 (sample SAMEA3879535, study PRJEB24766) | human gut metagenome | biome: human-associated habitat; feature: feces | place: USA | collected 1985/1987
GTGGATTTACCCGCCATATTAGGGCCGGTAATGACACTGATACAGTGGCTTCCATTATCCAGATAAGTGTCATTGGCAATAAACATATCATTGGTGATCATCTGTTCCACCACAGGGTGTCTTCCGTCCTTGATGTCAATAACACCCTTTTCATTTAACTTCGGACGTACATAATGATTTCGTTCCGAAACCAACGACAAAGACGCATACACATCCAGCTTTGCGATCGCTTTCGCGGTGTTCTGGATGCGGACCAGTTCCTGTGCAATGGTATCCCGGATTCTGCAGAAGACATCGTATTCCAGTGTCTGTAACTTGTCCTCCGCATTTAAAATAGTGTCTTCCAGTTCCTTTAACCGCGGTGTGGTATATCGTTCCGCATTTGCCAGGGTCTGCTTGCGGATATAATCCTCCGGCACCAGATTCTTATAGGAATTGGTCACTTCAAAATAATAACCGAATACTTTGTTATATTTGATCTTCAGATTCTTGATTCCGGTACGCTCTCTGTCCTCTTCCTCCAGCTGGGCAAGCCATTGTTTTCCGTCATGCTTGGCGCTGCGCAGTCTGTCTATGGTCTCATCAAACTGATCCTTGATCATCCCGCCTTCCCGGATGGACAGGGGCGGTTCGTCAATGATTGCTTCATCGATCAGCTGATAAATATCCTCCAGTCCATCAATCTGCTCCCGGATTTTAGTCAGTTCTTCTTTTTCAAAGGCAGACAGCACTGTCTTAATCGGCGGCAGCATCTGCAGGGAATTCCGAAATGCGATCAGATCTCTGGGATTTGCCGTCTTATAAGTCACCTTACTGAGCAGTCGTTCCAGATCGTAGATGGGATTTAAGTATTCCCGGATCTCATCCCTGGAGATGGAATCCTGATTCAGCTCCTGAATGGCATCCAGACGCTTCTCCATCTCATCCTTTTCGATCAACGGCTGTTCGATGTAATTGCGCAGAAGTCTGGCGCCCATGGCGGTCTTCGTCTTATCTAACACCCACAGAAGAGAGCCTCTCTTCTGCTTCTCTCTGAGAGTCTCCGTCAGTTCTAGATTTCTTCTGGTGGAGCTGTCAAGTAACATATATTTGCTGGTAAGATAGGGATAAATATGGGTAAAATGCTCCAGATCTGTCTTCTGGGTATCATACAGATACTGTAACAGTGCTCCCGCCGCTAAAAGTCCCGTAGGGAATTCTTCGACACCAAGTCCGATCAGCGTATTTACCTTAAAATGTTTCATCAGGATCCGTCTGCAGCCGTCATCATCGAACATATGGGATTCCAACGCATTGACGGAGATATGTAAGCGGGACTTTAAATCATTCACATCAAAGCCACTGACTAAAAATGCCTCGTTACAGATAATCTCCGAAGGTTCGTACTTCATCAGTTCATCATTTAATTTTTTCAGATCTTCGACTTCGGTCACATAATAATCACCGGTAGTTACATCTGCCGCAGAGATACCGATGCCATCCGGAGTATAGGCAATGCTCAGCAGATAATTATTTTTGCCGGCTTCCAGAGATTGTACGTTTAAGTTGGTACCGGGTGTCACCACACGGATCACTTCCCTCTTCACCAATCCCTTGGCAAGCTTCGGATCCTCCACCTGTTCGCAGATAGCCACTTTATAACCGCGGCTTACCAGTTTGGACAGATAGCCTTCCACGGCATGGTAAGGAATGCCGCACATGGGCGCACGTTCCTCCAGTCCACAGCTTTTTCCCGTCAGTGTGATCTCCAGTTCCTTGGAAGCCACCAGCGCATCGTCGAAAAACATTTCATAGAAATCTCCCAGACGATAAAAAAGGATGCAGTCCTTATACTGCTCCTTGGTCTCCATATATTTTTGCATCATTGGTGTCAATTCAGCCATGATCTTCTCCTGTTCTGTAAAAGGATCCACGACAAAGCGGACACGCAAAAGCTTGCGTATCCGCATCTATCTTAGCACAAAATATTGAGGTTGTAAATTAAAGAACCACTATGAAAAATGATAGTTTTTCACACTTACTGCAGCTTTGATGCGCGTTCCAGTGCATCATCAATATGGGCACAGACATTTTCTCTGCCCACCTTATCTAAGAAGCCGCTCTTCTCCATGACATGCATGGGCTGTTCCCCTACATGAGACAGAATGATCTGGATGTTTTTCTTTTTACAGTCTGCATATAACTGCTCCAGATTGTGCATGGCTGTGGCGTCGATAGCGCTTACGCTGCGCATACGCAGTACCAGGCAGTTCATTTTCTCATCTAATGTGATCTTCAGGATTTTGTCCGCTGCGCCGAAGAATAAGGGGCCACTCACTTCATAGACCATGGTATTGTGAGGTACGACTCTTAAGGACAGGCTGTCCGCATCATCCTCATCATCCACATATTTCCAGCCTTCCACTTCCGTCACATCGCTCATACGCTTCATGAACAGAATGGCTGCCAGTAAAATACCTACCTCTATCGCTACTACCAGATCAAATACGACAGTCAGTACAAATGTGGTCACCAGAACGATAATGTCACTCTTGGGTGCGGTCTTGCACAGACCTATGAATTTACGCCAGTCGCACATATTGTAAGCCACCATGAACAGAATGGCTGCAATGGTGGGCATGGGGATCAGTGCCGCATAAGGCATCAGTACTACCAGGATCAACAAAAGTGTCACGGAATGCACCATACCGGCAATGGGGGTACGTCCGCCGTTTTTCACATTGGCAGCAGTTCTCGCAATGGCTCCGGTGGCGGGGATCCCACCGAACAATGCGGAAGTAATGTTGCCGGCGCCCTGGGCGATCAGTTCCATATTGGAACGATGTCTGCTGTTCACCATACTGTCCGCTACCACGCAGGAAAGCAATGACTCAATGGCAGCCAGGATCGCGATGGTAAAAGCATCCGGCAGGACGTTCTGTACCGTCTTCAGGCTGAAGGCGGGCAGAGAAATTGACGGAAGCTTATTGGAAATCTCATACAGATCTCCGATCGTATTTACATTCATGTTAAGTAGTGCAACCATGGCACTTCCCACCAGTACTGCGATCAGAGAAGGGGGAATCTTCTTGCAAAAGCCCGGCAGATACTGCCACAGGATCAGGATCAGGAGACTGATCACACCTACAAGCAGTGCCTGCACATTTGTGGTGGAGATGAACTGAAATACTGCTTTCAGTTTATCCATGGTCTCGATCAGCGGCTCTTCGCTGACAATGGTCAGTCCCAGGAAGTCCTTGATCTGTCCGATAAAGATCGTCACAGCAATACCGGAAGTAAAACCGGTGGTGATCGTATAGGGGATAAACTTGATCAGATTACCAAGTCGTAAAAATCCCATCAGAATCAGGATCACACCCGCTAACAATGTCGCGATGATCAGACCGTCCATGCCGTTCTTGGCTACAATTCCTGCAACAATGGTGGCAAATGCCGCAGTAGGACCTGCGATCTGTACGCGGCTGCCACCCAGAAAAGAGATCACAAAGCCTGCGGTGATTGCTGTATAGATACCCTTTTCCGGTGTTACCCCGGAAGCCAGTGCCAGTGCAATGGATAAGGGCAGAGCAATGATCGCCACAATGATACCTGCGATCACATCTTTTACAAACTGTTCTTTCGTGTAGCTTTTCATCACTGAGAAAAGCTTCGGTTTCAATTTTTCCATAACATTCTCCTCAATATAATCTCCTCAGTAAAAAGACCCGTGTGAAATTATAAAATTTTTATAAAATCACACGGGTCTTATCATAGCTCTATTTTTTAAGCTTTGCAAGACTTTTTATTATTTTAAACCTATTCTACAATACGGTTTTTACCGTTATTTTTGGCAATATATAATTTCCGGTCCACAGAAGTAAACAATAGATCCAGCTGTTTATCAGCCTCATAACGTTCCATTCCACCGCTGATGGTAATATCCGTCTGTCTGGTGTTCTGGGAATATCTCCTTAAGCCTTCCTGGATATTCCGGAATGAATGTAACACCTGTTCCCGATCATCCTGTTCAAACACCAGCATAAACTCCTCGCCGCCGAACCGGGCTGCGATTCCTTTTCCCATCATTTCTTCCAGCATCAGTCTGCCGGCTTCCCGCAGTACATCATCACCGTATCCATGCCCATAGGTATCATTGACTGCCTTGAAATCATCTACATCCATCAATACGATCCAGAAGCTCTTCTCCGGCTTGCATATCCATTCATTCACCTGATTTACAAGATAGCGCCGATTATACAGCCTGGTCAGAGGATCATGGTTCGCTGCAAAGTTCAGATCCTCACTCAGACTCAGCAATTGCTTTCGTTGTTCCTCGTAACTTCTGAGCAATTCAAATATCATGGCAAATACAGATACTCCCACAATAACAAAGGATCCGAGCGTAGTTCCGATCTTACCCGCTTCATCCATACTTCTCCATACGGAAGGCCGTTCAAAGCTGTTCATCATGATCACCAGATATTCCAGCAACGTGACCGCAAAAGAAACGATCACCACATTTCTCGGGAAAAATATCGCCAGTCCAACGACCCCCAGGACCAGATATACGATAGAGGCATCCCCGTAGCAATAATACAAATAAGGAAATTCAAACCATACAAGTATTAATATGATCAGGACAGCCGGTATTTGCACCTTTTTCGTAGTCCATCCGATAATGCCGATGGTCACGATCATCAGCAGGCATATCCCGCAGAGTATGGTCGGCAGTTTCATACCGTGAATGCAGAAATTGCAGATTGTTCCGATCAGATTTGCAGTGCACGCCGTTATCGTCAGTATCTGATACATTTTCCAGGACATGTCCTGTTCCAGTTCTATTCTCTTTTTCTTCTCTTGTTCTTCCATTTCGATTCCCTTTTACTATTTATTCGCCTGTCATATTCATGACTGAACCATATGTCCCATATAATAAAATCCATGACATTCATCCAGTGAAACATTCACAAGCTTCCCCACCAACGATGCATCTCCCGGAAAATGTACCAGCGTATTATTTGACATTCTTCCGGTCACTAAGGAACTGTCATTTTCATTGATCTCTTCTACCAGCACATCGCAGATCTGTCCCTGATACCTGGATACCTGTTCTCTGGCTGTCTCCTGCACGGTCTTAAGCACCCGGTCAAACTGCTCCTTTACCAGTTCCTCCGGCACCTGTTCCATGGCTGCCGCCGGTGTTCCGGTTCGTTTGGAATAGATAAAGGTAAAAGCATTGTCGTATTTTACGCGACGGATCACATCGATGGTCTCGTCTACGTCTTCCTTCGTCTCTCCGGGGAATCCTACGATAATATCCGTAGTGATCGCCATATCCGGAATCTCCTTACGGATCTTCTCCGCCAGCTCCAGATACTGTTCCTTGGTATAACGGCGGTTCATTGCTGTTAATATCTTCGTGGAACCGGATTGCAAAGGAAGATGGAGATGTCTGCAGATCTTCTTGGAATGCTTCATCACCTCGATCAGCTCATCTGACAGATCCTTGGGATGGGAGGTCATGAAACGGATCCTCTCCAATCCTTCGATTCTTTCTACATCCTGCAAAAGCTGTGCAAAGGTAATGGGTTCTTCCAGGTTTTTACCGTAAGAATTTACATTCTGTCCCAGCAGCATGATCTCTACAACGCCGTCTGCCACCAGCCCCTCTATCTCCCGGATGATATCCTTCGGATTACGGCTTCGCTCTCTGCCGCGGACATAGGGGACAATACAATAGCTGCAGAAATTATTGCAGCCGAACATAATATTGATACCTGATTTGAAAGAATACTTTCTCTCCACCGGCAGATCTTCCACGATCTTGTCCGTATCCTTCCAGATATCAATGACCATTCCCTCATTTTCAAACAGGGAGCATAACAGCTCTGCGAATTTGAAAATATTATGAGTTCCGAAGATCAGATCCACGAAGCGGTAACTGTTTTTAATCTTCTCGATCACGGTGGGTTCCTGCATCATACAGCCGCACAGTGCGATCTTCATATAAGGATTTTTCCTTTTATAGCCGTTTAATACTCCCAGTCTTCCATAGACACGCTGGTTGGCGTTATCTCTCACCGTACAGGTATTATAGATCACAAAGTCCGCATTCTCATCTTCAATGATCTCATAGCCGACTTTTTCCAGGATTCCCACCAGTTTTTCCGAATCCCTGGCATTCATCTGACATCCGAAAGTAGTCACACAGCAGGTAGGCCTTCTGCCCAGTTCTTCTCCAAGCTTTGCCACATGACCGGAGGCTTTCTCCATAAAATAATACTGTCTGTCGGTTTCGTTCATTTGTGTTACATTTGTCATATAAAAAATATTGCCTTTCTAAATATCTGTATCTATTATCTGTCTGCGTATTTTGCTGCAATGGCGATCAATAGTCCGGTCGTTTTTTCCATGGATTGTACACAGGCATACTCATATCTGCCGTGATAATTTTCTCCGCCGGTGCACAGGTTCGGACAGGGCAGTCCCATGAAGGACAGTCTGGCGCCATCGGTACCGCCGCGGATGGGAGATACTTTGGGCTCGATTCCCAGCTCTTCCATGGCAGCTTTCGCATTGTCGATCAGGTGCATATGCTGCTCCATGATCTCCCGCATGTTATAGTAAGAATCTTTCATATCCACTATAGCGGTGCCTTCCCCATACTTCCGGTTCAGGAAATCCGCACAGGACAAAAACAGCTCTTTTTTCTGTTCAAACAGCTGTCTGTTATGATCACGGATAATATAGTCCGCAGTAACTTCCTCCACATTGCCGCTTATAGCATCCAGATGGAAGAAGCCCTCATAGCCTTCGGTATACATTGGATTCTGCTCTACCGGCAGCAGCTTCTGGAACTCCTGCGCGATCAGAATGGCATTTTTCATTTTGCCTTTGGCGGAACCGGGATGCACACTTCTGCCATATACATGAAGCTTTGCCCCGGCGGCATTAAAATTCTCATATTCCAGTTCGCCCAGTGCACCACCGTCTACGGTATACGCATAATCTGCACCAAACAGTTTCACATCAAAATGATCCGCTCCGGCACCGACTTCCTCATCCGGGGTGAAACCAATGCGGATCTTGCCGTGCTTTTTCTCAGGATGATTTAACAAGTCTTCCGCCATGGTCATGATCTCAGCAACACCTGCTTTGTCATCTGCGCCAAGCAGCGTTGTTCCGTCTGTCACGATCAGATCTTTTCCCACATAATTTAACAGCTCCGGGAAATCCGCTGTCTTCATAACGATGTTCTCTGCTGCATTCAGTACGATATCTTTTCCGTCATAATGCTCTACGATCCGGGGCTTCACATTGGTATCCGTCACCGCAGGCGATGTATCCATATGGGCGATAAATCCAAGTACCGGTGCATTCTCGTAGCCTGCGGATGCAGGAACGGTAGCATAGACATAGCAGTGCTCCTTATCATAAGTGATCTCTGTGGCGCCCATAGCTTCCAGTTCACTGACAAGCAGACCTGCCAGGTCATGCTGCTTCATGGTGCTGGGGGTCGTGGTGCTCTCTTCACTGGACTGGGTATCGATCTTCACATATCGCAAAAAATTCTCTATCGTCTTAGTCATAATCTCACTCCTAACGTTTCAACACAAATACAACTTATCCGGGCATGTTCTTCTCTCAAATTCGAATAGCCATATCTTATTTATCATATCATGGTGGCCGCATCGCTTCAATATTTAATTTTATTTAAAAGGTAATTTCGGCGTGATCGTTCAGAGCTTATAGGTTCTTATTTCCCGGCAGATTCCCTGCGACAGCATCACTACCGCCAGTAGATTCGGCACCGCCATCAGACCGTTACAGATATCCGAGAAATCCCATACCGCTTCCAGCGAACAGACCGCCCCAAAAAAGGCAAACATTCCATAGCACAGACGATACCACCCTGTCCGGCGACTATTTCCAGCCAGATATTCAAAGGCTTTCTCTCCCTGATATTCCCAGGCAATAATTGTAGCAAACGCAAACAATGCGATAGATAGTGCAAGCATCCATTCCCCCGCCCTGCCAAATGTGGCGGAAAATACAGCGATCATAAGCGCTGTTCCGTTCAAAAGCTCCCCCTGCGCATCCCTCTGCCCCAGCATACCGCTGGATGCTATGGCAAGCCCTGTCAGGGAACAGATCACAATGGTATCGATAAAAACTCCCGTCATGCTGATATAGCCTTGCCGCACCGCATCCGGTGTATCTGCACAAGCCGCACTGATTCCGGCTGCTCCGAGTCCCGCTTCGTTGGAAAATACTCCACGGGAGACACCATAGCGCATGGCCTGCCTGCCGGAACATAAGAATCCAATGCTCCCTCCTGCCATAGCTTCCGGGCAGAAAGCACCGCATAAAATCTGCAGAATTCCTGACGGTAGATTATGGAAATGCGTAAAGATCACCATGCCTGTTCCGAAAAGATAAAATACTGCCATACAGGGCACCAGATATTCCGTGACCCTTGCTATTTTATCGATTCCTCCAAGGATCACCAGAATCGTAAAGATACCAATCACCAGTCCTGTCACTGTCCGGTCGACTCCAAAAGTCACTGCCAGTGCCTCCGCAATAGAATTCCCCTGCGTCATATTCCCCATGCCAAAGGAGGCTAGTACTGCGAATATCGCAAACAGTACCGCAAGGATCCGCCCCATACGTCTATACGGAAATGCATTTTGAAGAACATACATGGGACCACCCACCGGTTTTCCTTTGTGATCTCTTACACGATATCTGACACACAGCGTACTTTCCACCAGTTTGGTCGACAGCCCGATGATCCCGGACAAAAGCATCCAGAACAATGCTCCCGGTCCTCCCAGCACCATGGCAGTAGCCACGCCTACGATATTTCCCGTGCCTATCGTTGCCGCCAGTTCCGTAGTCAGTGCTGAAAAAGAAGAAACCCCTTCCCCATCTGTGCCTTTCCGGCTCTTAGGATGGAACACCAGCCCAAGTGCCACCAACAGATTTCTCAGAGGAAGAAAGAACAGACTTATCATCAGATAGCAGCCACAGCCTAATAATAAAAAAATAAGCCAGGGTCCCCATACGATCCGGTCTGTCTGCTGTAAAAAGCCTGTTACCTCTGTGATCATAAAAAGTCTGTCTCCCTGACTTATTTTTCTAAACTATATTCTTTATTTTTCTATTTTATACATTGATATCACTGTCCGACTACTTTTCCGGATTCCTGTATTTCCGGAATGTATTTACTGGATATCCGGCAGAAAACCCGGGATCTTTTCTGCGATCTCACGAATCCCGAACAAATATCCGATGCCTTTCTCCAGTTGTCCTTCGGAAGCATTGAGCAGTGTTGCGGTCAGATGCAGCTTATGCTCTCCGTATTCCAGATCACACGTATACTCACCGTTGTCGTTTTCCATGGTCGTCTGGGACTTCGCTTCTATTTCAGCTTCTTTATCCCACATGATCTGTGCATTGGTATCATAAGGCATCTCTCCTTCGATTTCAATATAGGTCCCGGAATTATAATCATGCAGATAGGACTGCATATAATCAGTGATAAAATAAAAAGGCGCATCTGCACCGATATCATCCCAGGTGACAGGTTCTGTCTCATCTTCCAGCACAACCTTCATGGCATAGAGTGTTCCGGTCTCAGAATCCACGACACACTCTATACTGACTCCCGTAACCTCCTCTTCCTTCATGCGCATACAGATGTCATAGGCCATGATCGCGACTCCATCCGACAGCTTTTCATCATACAAAATATATCGTTTGATGGAAATGTTATCTGTATCCATATTTTTGAAAAAATAATCCTCCGGGATCACTCCCATATCCTGAAAAGTGTAATTCCATTCCGTATTTAAAATATATTCATCGATCAGACCATATATTTCACCATCTGTTGCAGCTTCATAATCTTGTTCAGAGATATAGTACTGTTTTCCCGCAGCGATACCGTCTGCCAGATTTTGAAGTCTGCGCATGGTGTCTGTCTCATACTCTTCCTTCCAGACGGTATAATCCGTTCCTGTATTTGATATGCTGACTGACCTGGTCAGCCTGCTCTTATCCTGCAATTGTAGCAACCCTTCCGGTCCTGCGAATGCAAATACGATCAGCACGAGCAGTCCACCCATACATAGTAGGAAATTGCGCCGGTTCTTATTCTCCTGTTTTTTCATCTTCCGCCTTTTGCTCCCCTGTTGCTTTTATTTTTTACCACCTGCATTTCTCCGGGAAAATATAACCGCATTACCGTGCCTTCTCCAAGCTTGCTGTCAATCTTCAGTTCCCCCTGATGCAGGGTGATGATCTTCTGACAGAGAGCCATTCCGATGCCGGCTCCGCCCTCCTTGCGGGATCTGGACTTATCCACCATATAAAAAGCCTCCGTGATCCTCGCGATCTCTTCCTGCGGGATCCCCCTGCCGTTGTCTACAACCTTGATCTCATAGCCCTGTGTGAGCTTACTTCCCTTCATCAGGATAAATCCGCCTTCTTCCACAGCCTTTACAGCATTATCCAGCAGATTATATAACAGTGACAAAAGCAGATCCCTGTCACCTAAAATCACCCCCTTTTCCAGATTGATCTTTCCCCGGATCCCTTTGCGTTCAAAGGGGATCCGCATCGTATCCCGGATATTTTCCTCCAGTTCTTTCGTCTGAATCTTCTTGAATTCCAATTCCTGTCTGTCCATTCCCACCAGCTCCAGCAATTTGTGAGACAGACTTTCCAGACGTTTTCCCTGACTGAAAATATAATAGGTGGCTTCGCCCCGCTCCTGCTCTGTCAGTTCATAGGAGTTCAGCATATCCGCATATCCAATGATGGAAGTTAAAGGTGTCTTGAGTTCATGAGCAAATGCCGCCGTAAAATCCTCCTTCTGTTTTGCTTCCAGCTCTTTTTCCTCCATCTGGCGTACCAGTCTGTCCGTCATCCGGTTAAAACTCCGGGACAGTTCTCCGATCTCATCTGCACCCTGATAGGCAGCCCTCTTCTCCAGATCTCCCTCGGCAATCCTCCCCGCCGTGCGGTTTAACTGCTCTATGGGCCGGGTCAGATATCTGGACAGTAAAAAAGTTGCCAGACCACCGATCACCAGCAGACCTGCCAGAGCAATACCATATTGCCGCATCATATTGCTCCGCTCTTCATAAATGCCGCTCAGGTCCTTCAGGATCCCAAGATATACCATATCTGCCGAATCCGTCGCCTGATCTGTGATAATGCTGAGCAGATAATAACGCGTTCCTACCTTGCGGACACCGTAGACCTGATCTGCACCGGGATCCATGGTGCGGATCATTTCTTCCGCAAGACTCCTGATCTCATCCTGTGGCAGTTTCAGGCTGCCCTCCAGAGTGATCGTGCCATCCGTTTCAAGGATCATACATTCCGTACCGTTCTGATCCGTCATCCGTTCTGTTGCGGAATTTCCCGCCTGTATCCCCGCGAATTCTGCTCCATATTTTTCCATGTTCTGATACACCATATCATAAATGGTCTGAAAGAGCAGGTTCTCACGTTTTCCCTGCTCCGTCTCCCGTTCTAACATACGGTTAAAATAGGAAAACAGCATAAAGCTTCCAAACAGCATGAAGGCTGCCGTAAGAAGTGCTGTGATGGAAAAAAATAATTTATACGTGAACTTCATTCAAACGATACCCCACTTTATATACCGCTATTATAATATTTTCCCAATGTAACTTTTTCTTCAGCCGCTGCACATGCAGATCCACGGTACGGCTCTGTCCCATATATTCGCCACCCCATACAGTCTCGTATATGGTTTCCCGATACAACGCCCTGTTTTTATTTCTGGCAAATAATAACAGCAGATCGAATTCCTTCGGTGTCAGATAGATTTCCTCCCCGTCCAGAGTCACTCTGTGGGATGCCGTGTCAATGGTGGCATTACACGCCCGGATGACCGTCTCCGTCTTATGATATCTACGCAGCACCGCCTCCACTCTGGCAAGCAGTTCTACGATCTCAAACGGCTTGGGCAGATAATCATCCGCCCCCATTCGGAGTCCTTTCACCTTATGTTCTGTAGATCCCAGCGCCGTCAGGAAGATCACCGGCAGCTCACAGGCTTTCGCATAATCCATCAGCTCATAGCCGTTGATCCCCGGCAGCATGATATCTAACAGTGCCAGGTCATACTTCTCCCGTTCCATAAGATCTGCCGCGCTTTTTCCATCCGGCGCCCAGGTACACAGATACCCTGCCTTGGTCAGATTCATCCGGATCAGATTAGCGATCGGCTCTTCATCTTCCGCAATTAATATCCTGAACATTTCTTCTGCCCCTCATTCTATAAATTCTTATATTACTTTAACTCCTGATTGTATCCATTTTGTATCATCCAAAGCTATGCACTCTTTTCTTCTCTGTTCATACCATATAATAAATGTTTTTACGGAAAGGAAAGCGGATTGCTATGAAAGATTATTCTTTCGAGGAACCTTTTGAAAAATATCCTCTTGCCATGGCTTATGTCCCCTGGCAGCATTTTACGCAAATGTATGAAAATCTGGAAAAAGGCTACAAAGCCGGTACTATTTTCCCCGAACTTGACAAACCCTTTACAGGAAGGAGATGTGTCAAATGAACAGTGAAGAAAAAAAGCTGCATGATATCGGCATCGCTGATTTCGTCCTGACAGATCTGATGCTGTATCTGGACACCCACCCTTCGGATCAAAAAGCCATGGAATACTTCAATCACTACGCACGGATCAAAACACAGATGGAGCGGGAATTCGCCAGGGATCATTACCCACTGCGCAAGGATCTCGCCGAAAGCAGCAGGGACTGGCGCTGGGGCAGTGCCCCTCTCCCCTGGGAAGGAGGCTGTAACTGATGTGGAACTATGAAAAAAGACTGCAATTTCCGATAAATATCAAAGAGCCCAACGCGAAGCTGGCCCAGGTCATCATCTCCCAGTACGGCGGACCGGACGGTGAAATGGGGGCCAGCATGCGTTACCTGTCACAACGATATTCCATGCCTTATAAGGAGGTAGCCGGACTGCTTACTGATATAGGAACTGAAGAACTGGGGCATTTGGAAATGGTAGCCACCATCGTCCACCAGCTGACCCGTAACCTCTCCATGGAAGAGATTGAGAAAAGCGGATTCGCCAACTATTACGTGGATCATACCATCGGTGTCTGGCCCCAGGCAGCAGGCGGTGTTCCCTTTAATGCCTGTGAGTTCCAGGTAAAGGGAGATATCATCACCGATCTGCACGAGGATATGGCTGCGGAACAGAAAGCCCGCTCCACCTATGACAACATCTTACGTCTGATCAAGGATCCGGATATCTGCGAACCCATCAAATTCCTGCGTGCCCGCGAAGTCGTCCATTACCAGCGCTTCGGAGAAGCCCTCCGTATCACCCAGGACCACCTGAATTCAAAGAACTTCTATGCCTTTAACCCCGGGTTTGACCGCTGTGACTCCTGTGACAATTAACCCTTCCACAAAAAGAGAATCCCTCACACAAAGAGGGATTCTCTGATCATGATCTTATTCCACATTAAATACCAAGAAAACTTTTTACGGTATCCTTCATTTTATCCACATCACACTGCGTATCATGAAGTATGGGTGCGGTACGGATCTCTTCGATCGCTCCGGGCACCTTCACCTTAGCAATTTTGGATAATTCATCCACCAGTTCAAAATCGCCCATCACATCATATTTGGTGTCAATCGCATCCATGACGCTTCTGGTGAATTTGAAGGGGCTTGCGGTAGAAGCAATGACAGTGGTCTTATGATCCCCGGTCTCTGCCACATATTTTCCATATACTGCAGAAGCTACTGCGGTATGGGTATCGATCACATAGCCGCACTTCTCATACAGACGACGAATTTCTGCTGCCGTCTCTGCCTCACTTGCAAAGTTACCATAGAAGTCAGCCAGCTGCGCCTTCATTTCTTCGGTGATCTCGTATTTGCCATTGCCGGTCAGCGCACTCATCAGCTCACGGTTTTTATCCGCATCATTGCCTGCGATACGGTAGATCAGACGCTCTAAGTTGCTGGAGATCAGAATATCCATGGAAGGAGATGTCGTCAGTACGAACTCTCTGTTGCGGTCATAGGTTCCGGTACGGAAGAAATCATACAGTACCTTATTGTCATTGGAAGCACAGATCAGCTTATCAATGGGAAGCCCCATATTCTTCGCATAAAATGCTGCCAGAATGTTACCGAAGTTACCGGTGGGAACTACGACATTGATCTTCTCACCCTCTGCGATCTTACCGTCTTTACATAACTGTGCATAAGCATACACATAGTAGCAGATCTGCGGTACCAGACGTCCGATGTTGATAGAGTTTGCTGAGGAGAACTGGAATCCCTTCTCGTCCATCTCTTTTGCCAGTTCCTTATCGGAGAAGATCTTCTTCACGCCGGTCTGGGCATCGTCAAAATTGCCGTGAATGCCTACTACGAAGGTATTGGCACCCTTCTGGGTCACCATCTGCTTCTCCTGGATCGGGCTGACACCGTTCTTCGGGTAAAATACAATGATACGAGTACCTTTTACATCTGCAAAGCCTGCCAGGGCTGCCTTACCGGTATCGCCGGAGGTAGCGGTCAGGATCACGATCTCGTTCTTAATATTGTTCTTGCGGGCAGAAGTGATCATCAGATGAGGTAAAATGGAAAGTGCCATATCCTTAAAAGCAATGGTGGATCCATGGAACAATTCCAGATAATACGCATTGTCTGCCTTCACAAGCGGAGCAATTTTTTCTGTATCAAACTTGGAATCGTAAGCACTGTTAATACAATTCTTCAGTTCTTCTTCCGTAAAATCCGTCAGAAATAATTTCATGACTTCATATGCAACCTGCTGATAAGTCATTCCCGCAAGCTCCTTAAGACTCTTGTCCAGTGTGGGAATATGATCCGGTACAAACAATCCTCCGTCATCGGATAATCCCTTCAGAATCGCCTGTGATGCGGTTACCGGTGCGCCGTTGCTGCGTGTGCTACGATATATTACTTCCATTTCCTCTCCTCCGTATCAATATGTATGGATCTATTGTATCCATCTTCAATTTCGTAAAAGTATAGCATACTTTAAGCACTGTTGCAAGGTGAATTGATAAAGTCCACGCTACATTCTTATTCTTATTATTCTTTAAAAAACTCATGTCCGCCGTGCCGGAATAACAGTGTAAGCTTTTCATCAAACCAACGCATTCGTTTACTGTCCGCATAATCTCTGGCGGCAAAATAAAGTGCTCCTTCGGAGATATCCTCTCCATCCAGTGCTCGTCCCACTGCCCTTACGGTCTCCTCACTGATCTGTACTCTGTCATAGCTCCCATCGGACACCGGGGAAAACTGCGTGATCCCATTCTCCTGCTGGAACACGATCTCCGACACACTGTCCGGAAATTTATCGGAATTCAGACGGTTCAATATGACATTTGCCACCAAAAGTTTCCCCTCCTCATCCTCACATCCCGCTTCCGCTTCCACAATTTTCAACAGAACCTCCAGCTCCGCCATGTCCAAATGATACCTGCTGTTCCTCTGCAATTCATTGCAGTCGACTACCCGCTGTCCCGAGGATGTCCGGGAAGCAATTCCTATCATTCTGCTCTCACTGTCTGCCGCTACCGGCACTTTTATCTGCAGATTCCGCTGTATTTCTTCCATTTGTCCCAGGCACAAAAATCCTGCCAGAAATAACAAATGCGCTGTTAACAGAACAGTCAATGCCCGTTTATACATTTTCGATCCTCACATACCTACAAATGATTTTGACTCCAACTTCATTCTATGCAGCTCGTCCGAAAAATATATCTGTTGTTTTCCGGAAAAAAATGATACTATGAAATTATGAATGAGCAGAAAACAGGAAAAAGCAAACTGGATAAAGGGATATTTCGTGCCGTAAAAAAGGATGGAACCGTGTATTACCGCGCCTCTCTGACCTACCGTGGGAAGCACATCAGTCTGGGCAGCTACCGGGATGCCGGACAGGCACACTCGGCCTATGAAGAAGGGATTCGTCTGTTAAATGATTCCTCTCTCTCCCTGAAATCCTACCGGGAGACCTCTTCCCTTTCCTTTGAGAAGTGGGTCTGTCTGCTCAACTTCCGGGATAACGGAATCTACCTTGGGAACCCCATCTATATGGGCCAGCAGCTTTTTTACTATTATCTCACGCCACACCATGTACTGAAATTTGATCTGGAAGATCTGTTCTATTATTCTTCACACAAAATCATGCGGCGCGGTAATCATTATTTTGTGTCCGATTATGGAATGCAGCTGACTCTTACATCCCGCTATGGCATCAAAAGCTATGCCGTACCCGGTAGAGACTATTGTTTCCGCAATGGTGATCCCACGGATTTCCGCAGAGAAAATCTGCAGATTCACAATATTTATCACGGTGTCCGCAAAACAGTAACAAAAAACGGACAGCATCTCTATACTGTCCGCATTCATATTCATGGCAATTATCTGGTGGGTCGTTATGCTACCGATGTGGAAGCCGCCATTGCCTACAACAAAGCCATCGACATTCTCCGAAACAAAGGAGTGACCAATAACTTTTTATCCAACTACGTGGAAGACATTGCTCCCAGCCGCTATGCAGAAATCTATTCTTCTCTGCCCATTGCCCCCGGCATTCTGAATTATCCGGCTATTTCTCCGAATAATCAATGAAGCTGATATTCATGTTGGCATAACCGGCAATCCCGTCCACCGAGATATCGTCCGCGTATTGCCACATGGTAAACCGATACGGATAATCCGGAACATCTCCCACCTGGGATAACCATACATCATACGCAGACAGTTTTGACAGATCCACCTCCTTGATCAGCCATTCCTTGTTGCCATATAATAATGTTTTATATCCGGCCGCCGCTATCGTATCCAGAAAAGCTTTCGTGATCTTCGTCTTGTCCGCTCTGCTGACTCCTTCTATGCGGGCCGTATCGTTATCCACGAATCCCATATCAAAAGCCACCGGATAAGTAATCTTATAATCTTTAATATTGTTCAGTACGACGTTCGCTTCTTCCACCGCTTCCGCTTCGGTGATCGCCTGTGAAGTAAAATACACTCCGATCTGCAGTCCGGCATCTGTCGCTCTCTTCAGATTATCCGCGAAATACTCATCCAGAACGATCTGACCGCTGCCGTAACCTCTGGCTCCCACCCGAAGCATCACGAAATCAATGCCTGCTTTCTTTAATTTCAGGAAGTCCACATAATCCTGATATTTGGAGATATCCACCCCAACATAAGAAGTAAGCTTTCCATCCTGATAATATTTCATAAAATCCGACTGACACACCAGTTTTGTAAAATCGTATTCGTGTTTCGGCAGATAAGGGCTGATCAATACCCATTCTTCTTTCCCATCCCGATTAGTCACCAGGGTATGCTTTCCATCGGTGGAAGGATCTGTATCCGTCGTATCTTTTTTCCCATCCTGTCCGGAAGGATTCTCTGAAGGCATCGGTGTAGCCGTTGTCTCCGGATACATATCCCAAAAATCCAGATCCGAAGGAGTCAATGTGCTTCCGGTGATCAGATCCTGCGTATCCGGATACTTTGCTGTCTGCTGATTTCCTGCCTGTTGTACATTCTCCGTCTGTGCAGTTGTATTATTCTGTTGATGAGACGCCGGTTTCCTGTTAATGATCAGCACAACCGTAAGTATCACCACCACAAAAATAGTGACAGCAACGATCGCACTGACCACGGTAGGAGTCAACCCGCTTCCATGATCTTCATAATCGTCCGGAAGACGCATACTATTTCTCCTCTTTTATGCTTTTACAATACACTTTTTAGGGCATTTTTCCATGCAGGCTCCACAGCCGACACACTTTTCGGGATCAATGACCGCATGAAAATTTTCTACTTTCACAGCATCATGCTGACAATTTTTCACGCAAATTCCGCAGCCAACGCATCCTGTGGTACAGGCTTTCATAGTGACCGGTCCCTTGTCGGTAGAACTGCAGGCTACCTGCACCGTATTGGAATATGGGATCAGACTGATCAGGTGTTTCGGACATACCTCTACACATTTTCCGCAGGCCTTACACTTCTCTTTGTCTACTACGGCTACACCGTTTTTGACGTGAATGGCATCGAAAGGACATACCTGTGTGCAGGTTCCATATCCAAGGCAGCCGCTGTTACAGGATTTCGGTCCGCCTCCGGGGACAAAGCTCATCATACGGCAATCCTTGATTCCGTAATAATCATAGTCTGTCTTCGTCCGGTCGCAGTCACCCTGGCAGTGAACATACGCTACTTTTCTCTCGGAAGCCTCTGCCTCTACTCCCATGATCGCAGCGATTTTTTTGCCGACTTCCTCTCCGCCTACCGGACAGGTATTAACGGCAGCCTCTCCTTTTGCAATCGCAGCGGCAAGTCCGGAACATCCGGCGAACCCACAGCCGCCGCAGTTATTACCGGGAAGGGCGGCAAGTACCGCTTCTTCCTTCTCATCTACTTCTACTTTGAATTTTATACCGGCCACGCCAAGAAACAGTCCCACAAAGATGCCGACGATTCCGACACAAGCCGCAGCAATCAGAATTCCTGTTATACTCATCTATGTTACTCCTTCCTAGATCAGACCGGAGAATCCGCAGAAAGCAATTGCCATCAGTCCCGCTGTCAGCAGCACCATGGGCATTCCCTTGAAAGATTCCGGCACCTCATTGTATTCCATTTTTTCACGCAATCCAGCCAGGATCACGATGGCAATGGTAAAACCAAGGGCTGTAGCAAATCCGTTTACAATACCGGTCAGAATACCGTATTCCTTCTGTACATTGGTAATCGCTACACCTAAAACCGCACAGTTGGTGGTGATCAGGGGCAGATATACACCCAGTGCCTGATACAGAGAAGGCATAGCCTTTTTCAGGAACATCTCCACAAACTGTACCAGCGCCGCGATCACAAGGATAAATACAATGGTCTCCAGATACTCAATGTGCAGCGGCTGTAAGATAAATTTATAAATCACGCCCGCTACCGCACTTGCCAGCGTTATGACGAAAATAACCGCGGTTCCCATACCGCCTGCAGTCTTGATCTTACGGGATACTCCCAAAAACGGGCAGAGTCCCATGAACTGGCTTAAGACGATATTGCTGACAATGGAGGAACTGATCAGTAACAGAAGCATATCTTTCACACTATCCATTTATTTGTCCTCCTTATCCAAGTCTATTGTCTCAAGGTCATCCGTTGCAGCCTTAGGCTTTGCTGCCGCTCTGGCCGCGTCCATCACGGCATCCTCCGAAGTATCGGTATTGTCGTAAAATCTCTCTGAACAGCCGCTTTCGCCACAGTGCAGACAATCATGTCCGCAGCCGGACTGGATTTTCTCATAATCCTTGCCTGCCAGTTTTCTCTTGTTCTTCACATAATTCTGCAGAGCAGTCAATGCAGCCAGCACAAAGAACGCACCGGGAGCCAGTCCGAAGATGTTGATCGTTACATAGGAATCCGGCATGATCCGGAATCCGAAGACAGATCCTGCCGCCAGAATCTCTCTCACGGCACCGATACAGGTCAATGCCAGGGAGAAACCAAGTCCCATGCCAAGTCCGTCAAACAAAGAAGGAATCGGCGGATTGGAGTATGCATAGCTCTCCGCTCTTCCCAAAATAATACAGTTCACAACGATCAAAGGAATGTATACACCCAATGCATCATTCAGAGACGGCAGATATGCCTGTAAAAGTAACTGCACCGCCGTTACAAATGAAGCTATAATTACGATAAATGCGGGGATTCTCACACGGCTGGGAATCACTTTCCGCAACAGGGAAATGATCAGATTGCTCATCGTAAGTACCACCGCTGTCGTCAGTCCCATTCCCAGACCGTTCATTGCGGAAGTGGTTACGGCCAGTGTAGGACACATTCCCAGCATCAGCACAAAGGTAGGATTCTCCTTGATAATGCCGTTGTAAAGTCTTTCACCTGCTTTATTCATTGCCTGCACCTCCCTGTACATAATCATGAAATGCCAGAAGGCTTCCGTTCACGGCATTGGTCACGGCCTTGGTGGTGATCGTTGCACCGCTGATGGCATCAATCTCACTGTCAGAAGTGGAACCGGTCTTGGTATACGTAAAGCTCTTCACATTTTTCTGATGGAACTGCGGTACCAATACATCGCCTGCTTTCATTCCCAGTCCCGGTGTCTCGGAGATACTCAAAATAGAAATATCATTTACGGTACCGTCCAGACGGATTCCCACATACAAAACGATATTTCCGCCGTATCCCTCAGAGGATGTTGTCTGGATCACATAGCCCAGTTTCTCTCCGGAGGCATCCTGAGCTTCATATACCGTACCGATGGTAATTCCGGTATCGGAAAGATTCTGCGCCGTATCATCGGAAGGGATATACGGATCCAATTCTTCAAAATGTCCGGCATCCGTAAATACTGCCTGGCAGGCTTCCTGCACTGCTTTTTCTTCCTGCAGACGGATGGGTTCCTTGGTAAGTTCATAGACAAATCCAAGTAACAGGCCGGCGATCAGGGTGATGGCAAATAAAATGCCTGCTTCTTTTAACATTGCCTGTACATCATTTTTATTTTTCATGTTTCGCACCTGCCTTTCTTCCGAAAGCAACCGGCATGGTGAATTTTTCAATCAGAGGTACCAGAAGGTTTCCTAAAATGATAGCATAAGATACTCCTTCCGCTCCCGGTCCGAAGATACGGAAGATTCCGGTAAGAAGTCCCAGTACAACACCATATACATACTGTCCTTTGATGGTGATCGGGCGGGTAACATAATCCGTAGCCATGAAAAAGGCACCCAGGATCAGACCGCCACCGGCCAACTGTGCCGACAGATATGCGGGATCAAAACCATGTCCGCCGAAAAATCCGGCAAACAGGATCACTGTCACAATATAGGTCCCCGGAATGCGCAGATCGATCACTCCGATCAGGATCAGAAAACATGCCCCGATCAGTAACGCAATAACGGAAGTCTCACCGATGGTACCGGCTGTCTTACCTACGATCATATTCATGACATTGACACTCTCTCCTGCCTTCAGTGCCGCCAGCGGAGTGGCTCCGGTATAAGCATCACAGACGAAGTTCGTCATCTGCGAAGGGAAAGAGATCAATAAGAAACATCTTGCTGCCAGTGCCGGGTTCATAAAATTTTGTCCCAGGCCTCCAAACAACATTTTTACTACAAGAATTGCAAACACACCGCCCAGGGCAGCCATCCACAGAGGGATACTTACCGGCAGATTCAGTGCCAGCAGCAGTCCGGTGACCACCGCCGACATGTCTGTTATGGTTATTTTCTTCTTCCACAGCCAGCCGAATAACAATTCTGTCAGGACTGTGCTTGCAATGGTAACAGCCATCACTGCCAGTGCTCTGGGACCGAAATTGTAGATTCCGAAGCCGGCAGCAGGCAGCAGTGCGATCACCACAGCCGTCATAATACTACTGGTCGTTACTTTCGACCTTATATGAGGATTTGAAGATACTTTTAAAAGTTCACTCACTGTTCTTCCCTCCTACTTCTTTTTCTTTTTGGCCAGTTGAATTTTACGCATGGACTTGATTTCCTGCGTCAGAGGTCTCTTAGCAGGACATACAAAGCTGCAGCAGCCACACTCACAGCATTCCATTCCGTTATGTTCTACGAATGACTCTTCGTCAAAATGCTCCGCATAAGTTGCCAGCAGACTGGGAACGATCCGTCCCGGGCATGCTTCCACACATCGTCCACAGTTAATACAGGGGCTGGGTTCCATCGCAGAGACATCATCCTGTGTCAATGCCAGCAAAGCAGTAGAAGTCTTGGTCGTCGGAACATTGAGATCAAACATACCGAATCCCATCATCGGACCACCGCAGATAATCTTCTCCGGATCCTGTTTAAATCCTCCCGCCACATCCAACAGTTCCTGATAACTCATACCGATGGGTACCCGGAAGTTCCGTGGATTCGCCACAGCATCACCGGTTACCGTGATAATGCGCTCCATCAGAGGGCGTCCTTCTGTAACCGCTCTGTAAATAGCAACCACGGTATCTACATTGTCTACAATGCATCCCACATCCGCGGGCAGCATGGAAGAATTGATCTTACGACCCGTTGTGGCATAGATCAGCTGACGTTCCGCACCCTGCGGGTACTTGGTCTTCAATGCCTTGACCGTGATCTGCGGATCATTTTTGGTCATCTGTTTTAACAGAGAGATGCAATCCGGTTTATTATCTTCCACTGCCAGAATTCCATGAGCATTATCGAACAGCTTCAGTATGATCTTCAGACCGCCGATCAACTTGTCCGGCTCCTCCATCATCCTGCGGTAATCAGAAGTCAGATAAGGCTCACATTCCGCACAGTTTGCAATTACATAGTCAATTTTATCAGGATCCTTCGGA
>OHJK01000604.1_pt1 | contig 22160 bp, 19 predicted proteins | sample 1568541 | NCBI WGS metagenome assembly OHJK01 (sample SAMEA3879535, study PRJEB24766) | human gut metagenome | biome: human-associated habitat; feature: feces | place: USA | collected 1985/1987
GGCGTTGGTCAGGAACTCGCCCATGAGCTGCTTCGCGCCGGTGGCGGGGTCGCGGGTGAAGGCAACGCCGGTGCCGCAGTCGTCACCCATGTTGCCGAACGCCATGGACTGGACATTGACGGCGGTGCCCCAGGAGTAGGGGATGTCGTTGTCGCGGCGGTAGACGTTGGCGCGGGGGTTATCCCAAGAGCGGAACACCGCCTTGATGGCACCGATCAGCTGCTCCTTGGGGTCGGAGGGGAAGTCCTCGCCGATCTTGGACTTATACTCCGCCTTGAACTGCATCGCCAGCTCCTTCAGATCCTCGGCGTTCAGCTCCACGTCCTGGGTCACGCCCTTCTTCTCCTTCATGGCGTCGATGAGCTGCTCGAAATACTTCTTGCCCACCTCCATGACCACGTCGGAGTACATCTGGATAAAGCGGCGGTAGCAGTCCCAAGCCCAGCGGGGGTTGTTGGACATCTTGGCGATCACGTCCACCACGTCCTCGTTCAGACCCAGATTCAGGATGGTATCCATCATGCCGGGCATGGAGGCACGGGCACCGGAGCGCACGGACACCAGCAGAGGATTCTCCAGATCGCCGAACTTCTTGCCGGTGATCTTCTCCATCTTCTCGATATACTCCATGATCTCCGCCATGATCTCCTCGTTGATCTGGCGGCCATCCTCGTAATACTGGGTACACGCCTCGGTGGTGATGGTGAAGCCCTGCGGGACGGGCAGACCGATGTTGGTCATCTCCGCCAGGTTCGCACCCTTGCCGCCCAGCAGCTCACGCATCTTCGCGTTGCCCTCGGTGAACAGGTAACAATACTTTTTGCTCATGTCAGTTCCTCCGTATATTTCAAATAGTTGTACCAAACATTGAGAACAATTTATTATAGTCAGATTTTTTGCCAAAAGCAAGCCTGAAAGAGATATTTTTACGAAAATTGTTGTTTCCCGGCGGACACGCCCGCCCGGCGACCCCTTTTTTCCGGGGCGGCGGGGGAGGGTGGGCGGTCTCTGCCATATTTTCCCCGCTCCAATGCAGAATGATACTTGCCTGTTTGCCGACGGCTGTGGTATACTATTACATTGAAATAATAGGCGAGGTGCGAAACATGGTGCAGCTTCCCGCGGAAAACAGCATACTGTGGCGCACCGTGCGCCGCGCCGCCGCAGAGCGGCGGCTCAGTCATGCGGTGATCCTCACGGGACAGGGCGACCTGACCGGCGCGGCGCGGTTCATCGCCGCCGCCCACGTCTGCGAGGGCGCGGACAGGCCGTGCCTGCGGTGCCGCCACTGCCGGAAGGTGCTGGAGGGCGTACACCCGGACGTGGTCACCGTGGAGGACACGGAGCACCGGGAGCTGCCGGTGGACACCGTCCGCGCTCTGCGGAAGGACGTGTACATCCGCCCCAACGAGGCGGCGCGGAAGGTGTATATCTTCCGGGACTGCCGGCAGCTGAACGAGCGGGACCAGGACGTGCTGCTGAAGATCGTGGAGGAGGGACCGCCCTATGCCTCGTTCCTGTTCTGCACCGAGTCCCTGTCCGTTCTGCGGGAGACCATACGCTCCCGGTGCGTGACGGTGCGGGGCGACGATGCGGCGGCGGAAGTGCTGTGTGCCGGTGCGGAGGAGCTTTGCCGCGCCTTCGCCACCGGGCGGCTGCTGCCGGTAACGTCGCTGCTGGTGGAGCTGGAGGCGAAGAAGCTGAAGCGGGAGGAGCTGCGGACGCTGCTGCGGGACGCGTGGCGCGGTGCAGCGGAGGCTTTGCTGCTGCAGCAGGGAAAGACGCTGCCCGCTCCCGACTGCGCCGAGGCGGCGCGCGCCCTCGCCGGGAGGCTGACAAAACGGCAGCTGGCGGGGCTGAGCGATACCCTGCGGCAGTTCGCCGGAGAATGTGATTACAACGCGGGCGTGGGACACGTACTGGGTGCCCTCGCCGTAAAATGGGAGGAGCTTTTATGACAGAAGTCATCTCTGTCCGTTTCCGCAACGGATGCAAGGAATACTACTTTGACCCCAGAGGGCTTACCGTTCCGGCGAACACGGACGTGATCGTGGAGACGGCGCAGGGTGCGGAATTTGCCCTGTGCGCCGTGGGGAACCATCTGGTGGAGGACGATACGGTGGTGAAGCCCCTGCGGGGCGTGCTCCGTATCGCCACCGACAACGACCGCCACACCGCCGCCTACAACCGCGGGCGGGAGAAGGAGGCGTTCGAGGTCTGCAAGAAGAAGATCCAGCAGCACAAGCTGGAGATGAAGCTGGTGCGGGTGGAGTGCAGCTTCGACGGCAGCAAGATCCTGTTCTTCTTCACCGCCGACGGGCGCGTGGACTTCCGGGAGCTGGTGAAGGATCTGGCGGGCGTGTTCCGCGCCCGCATCGAGCTGCGGCAGATTGGCGTCCGGGACGAGGCGAAGATGATCGGCGGGCTGGGCATCTGCGGCAGACCCTTCTGCTGCGCCCAGTTCATGGACGAGTTCCTGCCGGTGTCCATTAAGATGGCGAAGACCCAGAGCCTGAGCCTGAACCCCACCAAGATCTCCGGCACCTGCGGGCGGCTCATGTGCTGCCTGAAGTACGAGCAGGACGCCTACGAGGACGCCATCAAGCGTATGCCCAAGAATGATTCCTTCGTGCTGACGCCGGACGGCACCGGCAACGTCAGTGAGGTGAACGTGCTGAAGGAGACGGTGAACGTCAAGCTGGACGACAGGCTGGAGGGTCCCCGGTGCTACCACAACTGCGAGGTGTGCGTCCTCCGCAGCGGCAAGGGCAGCCGGGAGGGCATCGTCATTCCCGACAAACGCCCGGAGCGGTACGTGGAGCCGCTGGTGGAGGAGGAGCTGCCCACCATCACACTGGTCAGCGACTTCGACCCGGACGCCTTCTCCGCCGAGACGGAGCCGAAACGCCGCCGCAGCCGCGGCGGACGGGGTCGCCGCCGCAGCGAGGGCGGCGCGGGGCAGGAGACTGCCGCCGCACCGGAAAAGACCGAGAAGCAGGACAAGCCCGCCCCAGGGGAGAAGCCCCGCCGGGAGGGCGGCAGCCGCCGGCGAAGAGGCGGCAGGCGCAGCGGCGGAGCCGGCGGCAACGGCAGTATCTCCGCGCCCAAGGTCACCCCTAAGCCTGCACCCAAGACCGCGCCCAAGGCGGTGCCGAAGGCGGCAGCTGCGCCGAAGCCCCCCAAGGTCGCAGGGGAGGGACAGCCCTCCGGCGGCGAGAAGCGGCGCAGGAGCCACCGTCCCCGCCGCAGAAGCGGCGGCGGTAAGCCCAGCGGCGGAGCGGAGGCGTGACACATGGGAAAATTTGACGGTCTGCTGCTGGTCAGCGACTTTGACAATACGCTGGTATATACCGAGGAGGCATTGCGCCTCTGCGTGGATATGCCGCCGGTCTCCGACGTGAACCGGGCGGCGGTGGAGCACTTTATGGCGGAGGGCGGGATCTTCTCCATCGCCACCGGGCGGGCAAAGCCCGCCTTCGAGACGGTGGTGGACGGCATCCCCATGAACGGCCCCACGGTGCTGTTCAACGGTGCCGCCATCTATGACTTCCGGCAGCGGAGGTATCTGGTGACGGCGTTCCTGCCGGACACGGTGCGTGAGCACATCACGCAGGTGGTCACCGCGCTGCCGGAGGTGGCGGCGGAGCTGTACCACGACGACAACACCATCCACGCGCTGAACGCCAACGACGTCACCCGGCGGCACATGCACGTGACCCACTCCCCCTCCATCGAGGTGGACTCCATAGAGCAGGTGCCCTCCCCTATCAGCAAGACGCTGTTCTCCACGGAGGAGGAGCATCTGGACGCGCTGCTGGCGTATCTGAAGGCGCAGCCGTGGTACGACGACTATGAGGTGGTGCCCAGCGCGGTGACGCTGGTGGAGCTGACCGCCAAGGGAGCCAACAAGGGCGGCATGGTGCAGCGCATGGCCGCGCTGCTGGGTATCCAGCAGGAAAATGTGCTCTGCGTGGGCGACCACGCCAACGACATCAGTATGCTCACGTGGGCAGGGGAGGGCTACGCCCCCGCCAACGCCATTCCCCTGGTGCTGGACACCCCCGGCGTGCGCCGTCTGCCCGACTGCCGGGACGACGCCATCGCCGCGCTGATCGACAGTCTGGACAAGCGGTATTGACGGGGAAGGACAGGGTCTCCCTGCGTTTTCCGAAAAAAAGTTTTCCACAAAAATAGCCGAAAATGCCCCTTAAAGGGGCATTTTCACCATTTATCGCGCCGCAATACGCATTGTTTACAATTTAATCCTTGACGGGAGAGGCAAATCATTGTATGATACGCTTTGTAACTATTTGTAACTTTTAGGCGGTATACCCATGACGCAGGAACAAAAACAGCAAAATAAGCCCTCCGACCGCGACCCCAACCGGGAGAAAATGACGCTCTCCCAGCTGTGGCGGCTGTGGCGTGACAATTTAATGAGCTGGCGGAGCTTCTGCGACGAGCACCACGACCTGTTCACCCTGAACATACAGGCGGGCGTCCGCCGCCTGCGCCAGTGGCTGTCCCAGCTGCGGGGTCATGCGCGGACGCTGGCGGACGACAACCGGGCACGGCGGTTCCCGGAGTCCGAGTTCGGCACGGCGCAGCTTTTCCTCTTCTTCCGCAGCAGTCTTGAGCGGTTCGCCGCCAACGTGCGGGAGAGCTTTACCACCCGGCGGAAGGGTTGGGCGTGGCAGGGCGGCAAACGCCGCCATTTCTTTGAGCGGCTGAAGCTCCACCCGGTACCGTTCCTCTGCGGTGCCATGGCCATCGCGGCGGCTGCCACGGTGCTGTCCCTGTACACGCTGGGAGCGAAGGTCTCCTACGACGGGGAGGTGCTGGGCATCGCCTCCTCCCGGCGGGCGGTGGCGCAGACGGTGGACACGCTGGAGACGATCACCCGCGAGACCACCGGCGACGAGGACTACGCCGTGGACGCAGCGGAGCTGACCGTGACCACAGGCGTGTTCCCCCGGCGGGAGCTTCTCGACAGGGAGGAGTTCCAGGAGACGCTGGGCGACGCGCTGGGCGAGGTGGAATACGCCTACGTGCTGTATGTGAACGGAGAAAAGGTGGTCGCCACCACCCGTTCCGGCGCGCTGGAGGATCTTTTGGAGCAGCTGAAGCTGGGCTACCAGACATCGGACACGGTGAACGCCTACTTCGTGGAGGAGGTGGACATCCGGCAGGAGTACGTGGAGACGTCCTACGTGATGAATCTGGGCTATATCGCCGAGATCCTCAACGAGACGAAGGAGGGCGAGGTGACGTACACCGTCACCGCCGGTGACAGCTATTACAGCATCGCAGCGAAGTACGACATGAGCGTGGATGACCTGATGAAGCTAAACGTGGGCTACGACCCCAAGATCCTCCGGGTGGGCGACGTGCTGACCATCAGCAACGCCGTGCCCTATCTGACGGTGGTGAACGTGGAGCGGCAGCGGTACGTGCAGGATGTGCCCTACGAGGTGGAGTACACCGACGACGCGTCCATGTATCAGGGCGAGTATAAGGTCACGTCCCCCGGCGTGTACGGCAAGGCGGACATGACCGCCAACGTGACGTACATCAACGGCGAGGAGACGGAGCGCGAGGTGGTCGCCAGCGTGACGCTGTCCCAGCCGGTGACGGAGCAGCAGCTGCGGGGCACCAAGGAGCGTCCCACATGGTATCCCACCGGCAGCTTCGGCTGGCCGTGCAACGGCAGCATCACCAGCCGGTTCGGGTATCGCAATCTGAATCTGCGCGGTGCCAGCAACTACCACAAGGGCATCGACATCGCCAACCGGTACGGCACGTCCATCTACGCCTCCGACGGCGGCACGGTGACGTACTCCGGCTGGATGAGCGGCTACGGATACCTTATTATCATCGACCATGGCAACGGGTACCAGACGTACTACGGGCACAACAGCAGCCTTGTGGCGTCCAAGGGCGAAAAGGTCCACAAGGGACAGCTTATCGCCCGGATGGGCTCCACCGGCATTTCCAGCGGCAACCACTGCCACTTCGGTATCAAGCTGAACGGCACGTTCGTCAACCCGCTGAACTACCTGTAAGGATCGCCGCGCGATGGCGGCTGCACGTCAACGGCGCGGAGAGCCTCCCCTTTTCCGGGGGTTGCAAATCCCGAAAAACATGATACAATATACTCACAAACATGAAAAGACGAGGTGAAAATGATGAAGAAGCTGATCGCGCTGCTGTGCGCGGTGTGCGCTGCGGTGATGAGCCTGTGCGTGGCGTGTGCCAGCCCCCTTACCGGCGACACCAGCAACATGGGACTGTGGATCGCCATGGTGGTGGTCGCTCTGGTCGCCGTGGTGGTGCTGCTCATCGTAGGTGCCAAAAACAAAAAGAAGAAGTAAAAAATGTGCGTAAAATCCCCCGTGCTGCGGCACGGGGGATTTTTATTGCAGTTGTGCGTCACTCGAACAGTGCCGCCTGTCCCGGCACCTCGCCGTGGCCGACGGTCTGGAGCTGGCGGACGTTCTCGGCGGACAGCGCGTCGCAGATCGCCATTTTGCGGATGATATTCCGCACCGTCACATCCAGCCCCGTGCCCTCCCGGTAGTCGGCGGGGAAAATGAAGTCCACACGCCCCTTACTGAGCAGATCCTCCACGCCTGCGCGGTTGCTGCTCTGGTACACGGCGATGGCCTGCCCGCCGTAGGAGCGCATCATCTTCATGCACGGCACGTCGGAAAGCCCGTCGCCCACGTAGATCATGTTGGTGAAGGGCACCCGCTTGCTGTCGTCGGGCATAGAGTCGTTGAGCCGCTTGTCCTCCGCCACGTCCAGCACGCCCTTGTTGATACGGTAGACGAACTGGGTCTTGTTGGTGAAGTTGACGTCCAGCTTCGGCCAGCAGGCCGCCCCACTGCCGTCGTAGTAAAATTCGCAGGCGTAGATCTGCTTGAACTCGTGGGCGATGCCGCTGCCCTCGATGATCTCCTTCAGGCCGGAGGACAGGACGTAATGCTCGATCTCCACGCCGAGGCTCGCACCGAAGTCGTTGATGCGGCGGAACCACTCCCGCACGCCGGGGAACAGCACCATATCCCGCCCGCAGGAGACGAGGAAGTCGCGGCGCAGCGTCTTTCCCTGGGCGCGGCACTCGGCGATCATGGTGTACATATACGCCAGCAGCCCGTCCATGCGGTTCTCTCTGCCGAAGGTGTTCGCCTTGTCCCAGAACTGCTCCGGGGTATACCCCAGGGCGGGGATGAAGGCGTAGTCCTCCATGTCCGTGGTGCACAGCGTCTTGTCAAAGTCGTACAGCAGCGCGATAATAGGCTTTGTCATGGCTTCTCCTCCGTGGAAAAAAGGCGGCTTCGCGCCGCCTTTTTGTGTTGTTCCTGTTTATTTGGCGTCCCCGTTGTAATTGCGCCCGAACTTCAGCTCGTCCAGACTCAAGCGGAAATCGCTGGGGATGGCACTGCCGTCCACCGGCGGCAGCTTGATGGTCGGCTCGTCCGTGACGGCGACCTCCTCCTGCGCCGGCTCCACGTCGGCGTAGTGGCTGAGGATGTCCTGCTCGATGGCGGACACCACGTCCTCCTGCGCCGCGCTCTGCGTCTTCTTCTCCGGGAGGAGGTCCAGCTCCGGCAGGGACTGCAAAAACGCGCTCTGCGCCTTGCACAGCTCGTCGCTGCGGCGGATGAACTCCGCCGTCTTTTCCTGTGCGGCGCGGAGCTTCCGCTCCTCCGCCTGCCGCTCGTCGTCCAGACGGTGGATCTCCGCCTGCGCCTCGGTACGGGCGTCGGAGAGGATCTGCTCCTTCTCCGCCTGCGCCTCCTGCACCAGCTTGGCAGCCATCTTCTGAGCGGTCAGCAGAGCCTGACGCATGGCCTCCTCGGTGGAGCGGTATTCCTCCACCTTCTCCGCCAGCACCTTCAGCTTGGCCTTCAGCGTGACGTTCTCCTTGAAAAGAGCGGTATAGTCCTCGGTCAGCGCGTCCAGAAATTCATCCACCGCCGCCATGCTGTATCCGCCGCCGCCGAACGACGCCTTGGGGAATACTTTTTCGGAAACTTCCTGAGGTGTAAACATTGCCGATCCCTCCGTTGTCAGTCTGTTTATAGTAGGTTAGAAGTACAAGCCGTTGTTTTCCAGCTCGTCGATCAGGTCGCCCATGATGTCCACGGAATAGGGGGTGATGATGTACGTATTGGCAGCCACCTTCTTGATCTTGCCCTCGCCGGCATACGCCACGCCGGACAGGAAGTCGATGAGCCGCCGCGCCACGTCCTTGTTGGTGGATTCCAGATTCAGCACCACGGTGCGTTTCTCCTTCAGATGGTCGGCGATCTCGGAGGCGTTCTCAAACCGCTCCGGCTTCACCAGCACCACCTTCAGCTGGGTGGTGGCGTGGATGTTCACCACCTTGTTGTGGCGATCCTCGCTGCGCCGTTCCTCGCTGCGGCGATCCTCCCTGCGGTCATCGAACAGGGAGCGGGTGGATTCCTTCGCCGGTTCCTCGAAATCATCATCGTAATCGTAATCCTCATCATCGTAGGGATGAATGATCTTCTTCAGCTCGTCCATCAGGCCCATGTGCAATACCTCCCGCGTATTATTTGGAATAGTCTCTCGCGCCGAAAATGGCGGTGCCCACGCGAACCATGTTGGCTCCCGCGCGGATGGCATCGGCATAGTCGCCGCTCATACCCATAGAAAGATATTCTAATTTATTATCGTACATTTTTTCGCTTATGTCAACATATAGTGCCTTTACTTTTTGGAAATATACCATATTTTCCTCTCTTGTGGCGTTGGCGGGGGGTATGGTCATCAGTCCCCGCACCCGGACGCCGGCACATTCCTTCGCCCGCGCCGCCGCGTCCTCCACCGCACCGGGGGCGAAGCCGCTTTTTGCCTCCTCGCCGCCGATGTTCACCTCCAGCAGAATGTCCTGCACCAAGCCCAGCTTCTCCGCCTGCTTGTCCACCTCCGCCAGCAGCTCCAGCGAGCCGATGGATTGGATCAAATCCGCCTTGCCCACCACCTGCTTGACCTTGTTGCGCTGCAAATGTCCGATGAAATGCAGCGGCGCGCCGCGGTAGGCGTCCTCCGCCAGCTTGGCGGTCATCTCCTGCACCCGGTTCTCGCCCAGCGCATCGATGCCGGCGGCGATCGCCTCCTGACACGCCGCCGCGTCGTTCATCTTGCTGGCACCCACCAGCACGATGTCCGCGCCGGTGCGCCCCGTCTCCCGCGCCGCTTCGTCGATCTCCGCACGGATGGCTTCAATATTTTCCCGAATAGACATAGCCTTCTGCCTCCTTGGCTCCTTCGTGTCGTTCTATTTTCTCCCGCCCCGTGGGGCGGGGTCGGTGCTATTTACCGGATCACCTTGCCGTCGTACAGCTCCTTGGAGGTGGCGATGACCTGATCTCCGGCGCGGAGCGTCCGTGTGTCCGCCACGCCCTCGGCGGGCGTCACCAGCGCGTAGCCCTCCCCCTGGTACACCAGCGTCACCGGGCGGAAGGCGGCGTTTTCGCCGTCCACGCAGTAGACGCCGGTGGTGCCGTCCGCGCTGACCCGCAGCGCGTTGGCGGGCACACGCAGCCCCTCATAGGTTTGCAGGACGGCGTCCGCCGCTTGGCGGCGCAGCAGCGTAGTCTGCGCCAGATAGCGGGTGCTGGACAGCACCACCGCCGCCTGCCCGTTGTCGGCGCGGGAGACGTGCTCCACCGTCATGCGGATGCTCTGGTCAAAGCCCTTGGCAAGACGCACGTTGATGCGCCCCAGCGTTTTCAGCTGCGCCGCCTGCGCCTCCGGCAGCGTCACCGCGTAGTACCACTTGTCGCCGTAGATGAGCTTTCCCACGTTGCTCGGCTCCGCAGCGGCCTTCACCGTCTTCAGCTTGGCGGGCGTCACGTCCTCCAGAAACGCCTCCGTCAGCACCGTCTCGTAGCCGTCGCACGCGGCGGAGTACGTGCCGGACGCTTTGGCGGTGACGTTCTTCGCCCCGGACAGGGAGCTTTTCAGGCTGCTGATGTCGCCCTCCACGGATTTGATCTCCGCCTGTATTTCCTCTTGGGACGTGTAGGGGTGGTCGCGCTTCAGCACGGCACTCTTCAGCGCGGCAAGGTCGCTCTCCGCCGCGGAGTAGTCCCCGCCGGTCAGCGTCTGCCGCAGGGAGAGAATGTCGCCGGTGATGGAGGTGTCCAGCTTCAACGCCGCGTCCGGGTCCAGATAGGAGGTCAGCGCGAACTCCAGCTGCTGTAATTGCAGCTCCAGCGTCTCGATGCGGCTGACGGTTTGCAGCGCGCTGTCGTCGCTGTACACGGTGGCGACGGTCTGTCCCGCCGCCACGCGCTGCCCCTCCTGCACCTGCCGGGAGATGGTGCCGCTCTGGGCGGGGAGTGCCTCCTCCGTCCGCACCAGCCAGCCCTCCATGGAGATGGTGTCCTCCGCCTGGCTCTCATACGCCATGGTGAAGTTCAGCGGGTCGGAGAAATAGTTCACCACCTGCGCGGTGAAGTACACCAGCACCGCCACCAGCACCACAAAGGGCAGCACCTTCAAAAGCGGCGACGAGTGCTTGTCGCCCGCCGTGGACATATTCTTGTTTTCAGGCGTATCGTTCATGGGCTTTCCTCTTTTTGTCTCCTGCTTTTTACTCCGTTTCCTCCCGTAAGCCGATGCTCCGCGCCGGGGCGATGGTGGAGATGGCGTGCTTGTAGATCACCTGCTGCCGTCCCTCGCTGTCCAGCACCACCACGAAGCAGTCGAACCCCGTGATGACGCCCCGCAGCTGGAACCCGTTCACCAGAAACACCGTCACCGGCACGTTCTCCTTCCTGGCTTTCGTGAGGAATACCTCCTGTAAATTGCTTGTCTTTTGCATACTTGTCCGCTCCTTTTCTGTCTGTGTGCGGACAAGGGTATCTGCACCTCCGTCCGCCGCTATCAGCATACCCCGGCGGACAGGAGGAAATCTGTCGCATTTTGTAATCCCGCCGAAAAGTCCGGCGATTTTTCCCACAATATCCAGTGGATGTCCCTGTTGCGCCGCAGCCACGTCAGCTGCCGTTTGGCGTACTGCCGGGAGCGGAGCTTTACCTCCTCGATGGCCTCCTCCACGGTGGCGCGCCCCTCCGCCACCGCCAAAAACTGCTTGTAGCCGATGGCCTGCAGTGCCGTGGCGTCCCGCGGCAGACCCTGCCGCAGCAGCGTCTCCACCTCCTGCAAAAGCCCCTGCGCCACCATGTCGTCCACCCGGCGGTCGATCCGCTCCCGCAGATCCTGCCGCTCCCGGAAGGACAGCCCGATATACGCGGCGTCGTACCGGGGCGGCGTCTCCCGGCTCCTTCGGTCGTGCTCGGTGATGGTCTCCCCCGTCTCGTAATAGACCTCCAACGCCCGCACGATGCGCTTCTCGTCCCGCAGGTGCAGCCTTGCGGCGCACGCCGGGTCGATGCCCCGCAGCTCCTCCAGCAGCGCGCTTGCGCCCTCCTGCGCCAGACGCTGCTGTAATTCCCGCCGCCTCGCGCCGCCCTGCGCGCCGGCGGCGAAGTCCGTGCCCCGCACCAGCGCGTCCAGATACAGCCCCGTGCCCCCCACCAGCACAGGACGCTTCCCGCGGCGGAGAATGTCCTGTATGCACGCATCGGCGGCGGCGGTGAACCGCGCCGCCGACCAGCTCTCCTGCGGGTCAGCCACGCCGATCATGTGGTGGGGCACGCCCTCCGTCTCCTGAGCGGTGGGGGCGGCGGTGCCGATGGTCATGCCCCGGTAGATCTGCATGGAGTCCACGGAGACCACCTCGCCGCCGAATCGCTTCGCCAGTGCCACGCCCATTTTCGTCTTTCCGCTGGCGGTGGGCCCCACCACACAGATGACTCTCTCCACGCCGTCCACCTCGCTTTCCCTGTTTCCCCGGCGGGCGGCGGTCACGCCCGCTTGAACATCTTCTCGATTTGGTACTCCGTCAGCTGCACCGCCACGGGCCGCCCGTGGGGGCAGTATTTCACCTCGCCGGACTGCACCTTTTCCACCAATGCCCGCAGCTCCGCCGGGTCGGAGGTCATACCCGCCTTGATGGCACTTTTACACGCCACCGTATGCAGCACCTCGTCCCGGAGCGTCTCCGGCTCGGCGCGGTGGACGGTCAGCTTCTGCGCCAGCTCCTCCAGCGTGGCGGCGCCGTCCTCGGCGCGGACGTCGTCGGGCACCTCCCGCAGCAGCACCGCGCCGTCCCCGAAGTCCTCGCACAAGAAGCCGCACCGCGCCAAAAGCTCCAGATTCTCCAGCACCGCGTCGTATTCCTCCGCCGTCAGCGTCACCGCCGCCGGCGTCAGCAGCAGCTGGCGCATGGGCGGCGCGGTACGCGCCTTCAGCGCGTCGAACCGCATCCGCTCGTGGGCGGCGTGCTTGTCGATGAGCCACACGTTCCGCTCCCCGTCCTCGCAGACGATGTACGTTTTCAGCACCTCGCCCACCATGCGCCACGGCGTCTCCGCCGATGCTGCCGCACCGGGCAGGGACAGCTCCTGCTGCTCCGCCTCCGGCGCAGGGACAGTCTCCGCCATGGGGACGCTTTCCGGCGCGGGGACTACCTCCGCCGGTGCCGGGACGTTTTCCACAAGGGTGTGGACAGTCTCCTCCGGCGGCGTGACGCGGTACACCGCGCCGTGGGGCGCAGGTGCCGTGAAGGGCTTGCCCCTCTCCGGTGCCACGTCTTGAACCGCCAGCACCGGGGCGGGGGAGGGCGCGGCCTTGACCGCCTCCGCCGCCCGTACCGGCGCGGAGCCGAGGCTCCTGCCTGCGGGCACCGTCACCGCCGGGGCGGGCTTGGGCGCGTCGGGACGCTTCAAGAACTCCTGCGCCGTCATGGTGCGGTAGAAGGCGTTCTCCCGCGCCGCCGGTCTGCCCTCGTTGTCCAGCGCGTCCCGGACGGTGTAATACACCGCGTCGAACACCGCCTTTTCGGCGGCGAATTTCACCACGGTCTTGGCGGGGTGGACGTTCACGTCCACCTCGCTCACCGGCAGGGAGAGGTGCAGCACGCAGCCGGGGAACTTCCCTTTCAGCAGGCGGTTGCGGTACGCCTCCTCCACGGCGGCGGTCAGCAGCTGGCTTTTCACCAGCCGCCCGTTGACGAAGAACAGCTGCCGTGCACGGGTGCCGTGCCCCGCGGCGGGGCTGGTGACGTATCCCTTGGCGCGGACGTCGCCGCTGCCGCCGTCCACCGGCAGCAGTCCCTTGGCGAAGTCGCGCCCCAGCGCGGCATAGATGGCGGAGAGCAGCTCCCCGTCGCCGGGGGTGTGCAGCACCTCCTGCCCGTCCCGCAGCAGCTTGAAGGACACCTCCGGGTGGCTGAGAGCCAGCTGCGTCACCACGGCGGACGCCGCCGCACCCTCGGCACTGTCCTTTTTCATAAATTTCATGCGCGCCGGCGTGTTGAAAAACAGCTCCCGCACGCAGACGGTGGTGCCCTCCGGGCACCCGGCGGCGTTGACCTCACCGGGCACGCCGCCCTCCAGATGCAGCGCGGCACCCGCCTGGGCGTCCCGCCGCCGGGAGAAAATATCCAGCCGCGACACGGCGGCGATCGCCGCCAGAGCCTCGCCCCGGAAGCCCAGCGTCCCGATGGCGGACAGATCCTCCGCCCGGTGCAGCTTGCTGGTGGCGTGGCGCAGAAAGGCGGTGGGCAGCTGCTCCGGCGCGATGCCGCAGCCGTTGTCCGTCACCCGCAGGTACGTCATGCCGCCCCGCTCCAGCTCCACGGACACCGCCGTGGCACCGGCGTCCAGCGCGTTTTCCAATAATTCCTTGCACACGCTGGCGGGACGCTCCACCACCTCACCGGCGGCGATCAGGTCAGCGATATGGGCGGGCAGCTGTTGTATCTGCGGCATGGTATTCACTCCTTTTTATTGCAGCTTTGCTTTCAGTTCGTACAGGAGGTTCAACGCCTCCAGGGGGCTGAGGGCGTCCACCTGCGTCCGGCGGAGGATGTCCGCCACCGCCGTCTCCGCTATCGCCTCCAGCGACACCTGATCCTCCTGCGGCGGGGCGAGGCGGGGCTGCGCCGACTGGCTTTCCAGCTCCCGCAATATCTCCCGCGCCCGCTTGAGCACCGTCTCCGGCAGCCCCGCCAGCTTGGCGACCTCGATGCCGTAGCTTCTGTCCGCGCCGCCGGGGACGACCTTCCGCAGGAACACGATGTCCTCTCCCCGTGCGTGGACAGCCACGTTGTAGTTCTTCACGCCGGGCAGCTCCTGCTCCAGCGACGTCAGCTCATGGTAGTGGGTGGCGAACAGCGTCTTTGCCTTCAGTTTTCCGGCGCAGTGCTCCAGCACCGCCCTTGCGATGGACATACCGTCGAAGGTGGACGTGCCTCTGCCGATCTCGTCCAGAATGAGCAGGCTGTTTTTCGTGGCGCGGCGCAGCAGCTCCGACACCTCGTTCATCTCCACCATAAAGGTGGACTGTCCCGCCGCCAGATCGTCGCTGGCGCCGATGCGGGTGAATATCCTGTCCACCACGCCGATCCGCGCACGCTGCGCCGGGACGAAGCTGCCCACCTGCGCCATAAGCACGGTCAGTGCCACCTGCCGCATATACGTGGACTTGCCCGCCATGTTGGGGCCGGTGATGATCGCCACCCGCTCCTCCTTGGCACCCATGTGGGTGTCGTTGGGCACGAAAAACGCGTCGCCGCGCATTTTTTCCACCACCGGGTGGCGTCCTGCCGTGATCTCTATTACGCCGGACTCATCCACCTCCGGGCGGCAGTAGTGGTTCTGCGCCGCCGTCTCGGCGAAGGCGCACAGCGTATCCAGCTGCGCCACCAGCGACGCCGCCAGCTGCACCCGCGTCACCTGCGACGCCACCTCCGTCCGCAGCGCGGCGAACAGGTCGTACTCCAGCGCGGCGTCCCTGTCGTGGGCGGTGAGCACCTCGTGCTCCAGATCCTTCAGCTCCTGCGTGATGTACCGCTCGCCGTTCACCAGCGTCTGCTTCCGTATGTACTCCTCCGGCACCTGCTCCTTGAAGGAGTTGCTCACCTCGATATAGTACCCGAACACCTTGTTGTACCCCACCTTCAGGGTACGGATGCCCGTCTTTTCCTTTTCCCGTGCCTCCAGCTCCGCGATGAAGCCCTTGCCGCCGGACAGGATGCCCCGCAGTCGATCCACCTCCGGGTCATAGCCCTCCCGGATCATGTTGCCCTCCCGGACGGAGAACGGCGGCTCGTCCGTCAGCACGGCGGCGATGCGCCCGCCGACGTCCTCCAGCGTCTCCAGCTGCTCGTTCAGCCTGGCAAGCGCGCCGGTCTGGAAGGGCGCGAGGCACCCCTTGATCTCCGACAGATGCTCTATGGCGGTACGCAGGTTCACCAGATCCCGCGCCCCGGCGGTGCCGTAGACGATGCGGCTCATCAGCCGCTCCATGTCGCCCATGCCCGTCATGGCGAGGCGCAGCTCCTGCCGCCCCACGTTGTTGTCCGCCAAGGTCCCCACGGCGTTCAGCCGCCGGTCGATGGCCGCCACGTTCAAAAGCGGCTGCTGCAGCCACGCCCGCAGATTCCGGGCACCCATGGCGGTCTTTGTCTTGTCCAGCACCCACAGCAGGGAGCCCTTCTTCTCCTTGCCCCGCAGCGTCTCCGTCAGCTCCAGATTCCGCCGCGCCGTGAGATCCAGCTCCATGAACTGTCCGGTGCTGTACCATTCCAGCTTGTCCAGCTGCTTCAGGTCGGTTTTCTGCGTCTCGTAGAGATACGTCAGCAGCCCGCCCAGAGCCAGCAGCGGTGCCGTTTCGTTCCGGGGCAGGTGCGCCAGTGCGTCCTCGCCGAATTGCAGGCGCACCTTCTTCTCCGCGTCCCGCACGTCGAACCGTCCGTCCCCCAGCCGCTCCCGGCGGCAGGAGAACCGGTTTTCCAGCGCGGCGGTCAGCGTCTCGTCCCGGTAGGCGCGCTCGTTCAGCACCGCCTCCGCCGGGGCGAACCGCCCCAGCTCGTTGAGAAGCCCCGTCATCCGCTGCTCCCCGGTGAACACCGTCACCTGCGCCTGCCCGGTGGAGATGTCCGCGCCGCACAGTCCCGCCGCCGTGTCGGTGAGGTACACGCCGCAGAGATAGTTCCCCCGCGACGCATCCAGACAGGCGTCGTCCAGCACCGTGCCGGGCGTCACCGTGCGGATGACCTCCCGCTGCACCAGACCCTTGGCTTGGGCGGGGTCCTCCGTCTGCTCGCAGATGGACACCTTGTATCCCTTGGCGATCAGCCGCGCAATATAGCCCTCCGCCGAGTGGTAGGGCACGCCGCACATGGGGATGCGCTCCTCGTCGGGCTTATCCTTGCTCTTGTCGCGGGTGGTCAGAGCCAGATCCAGCTCCCGCGAAGCCGTCCGGGCGTCCTGCCCGAACATCTCATAAAAATCACCCAAGCGGAAAAACAGCAGCGTGTCGGGATTCTTCTCCTTGACTTCCATATACTGCCGCATCATGGGGGTCAGCTCTGCCATAGCATTGGCTCCTCTCTACGGGAAATACGCGGCTCCGCCGCGGGGGGGGCTGTCAGCCGAAAAAGCCCAGCAGCCCCAGCAGACCAAACGTGGTATACAGCAGGCACATGACCACCAGCACAATGGTGATGATGCTGTACAGGGCACCGGTCTTTTTCGTGTTCTTATACTTGCGGATGTAGAACAGCGTGCCGCAGGTCACGCCCAGCAGCACCGAGGACAGGTGCGTCATCAGTGCGCTTTCCTTGAACGCCGTCATACGCAGGATCAGCACCGCCATCACGGCGGCGAACTCCACGCCCAGCGTCACATTCAGCCACGTGGGCAGCTTGACGCGCTCCTGCTTGCCCACCGTCTCCGCCACCTTGTGCGCCATGTACGCGCCGGTGGTATAGCCGCCGTAGTTGCTGTTTTTCTTCTTGCTGTGAATGTTCTTGTTGGGGTTGCCCTTCGCCTTGCGGATGGCCTCCTCCTGATTGGCATACTGGTTCACGGTAGCCTTATAGCTGTTCTTTGCCATAGTCTTTTTACTCCTTTATCTTCTCTTCCGCGCACGCCGCGCAGCTGCATATCATCTCCAGCGCGTTGTCCGTGCTCTGCCGCCGAATGTCCTCCCGGCTTCCCGTGAGGGCGAGCTGCCGCACCTGTATCTCCGTCCCGGCGGACAGGGCGACGAACACCGTCCCCACCGGGTTGCCCCGGTCGTCCCCGTCGGGGCCCGCCAGACCCGTCACCGCCACGGCGATGTCCGCGCCGGTCAGCAGCCGGACGCCCATTGCCATCGCCCGCGCCACCGGTGCCGACACCGCGCCGCACAGCGTCAGCAGCGACCCCGGCACGTGGAGCACCTGCTCCTTCACCCCGTTGGTATAGCTGACCACGCCGCCCAGAAACACCTGGGACGCACCGGGCACGCCGGTAATGCGCGAGGCGATCATCCCGCCGGTGCAGCTCTCCGCCGCCGCCACGGTCAGCCCCTTTTCCCGGCACAGCCGCAACGCCTGTGCCGCCAGTCCTTCCGTCATATCACACCTCCGGCTTGACGCGGATCATCTCGCGATTCGCCATGGCTCTCTCGCAAAGCCCCTCCACGTCCAGCGCGCTCTCGTACTCCCGCGCCTCCTCCACGCTGGGCTTCGTCTTGGGGTGGCGGGGGGTGAACACGGTGCAGCAGTCCTCGTAGGGCAGGATGGACGTGTCGAAGGTGCCGATGTGCCGTGCGAGCTTCACGATCTCCTCCTTGTCCATGCCGATGAGGGGGCGCAGCACCGGCAGCGTGGTCACGTCCTCGCTGACCGCCAACGCCTGCATGGTCTGGCTGGCCACCTGTCCCAGATTCTCGCCGGTGACGAGGGCGCGGCAGCGCAGCTCGTGAGCCAGCATATCGGCAAGGCGCATCATAAACCGCCGCATAATGAGGGTAAAGTGATCCTCCGGGCATTTGCGGCGTATCTCCTCCTGAATTTCGGTAAAGGGGATGATGAACACCGCCAGACGGCCGCACCACGGCGTCAGCTCCTGCGCCAGATGCAAGACCTTCTCCCGCGCCGCCTCACTGGTGTAGGGCGGGGAGGCAAAGTGGATCATCTCCAGCTGGACGCCGCGCTTGGCGATCATGTAGCTGGACACGGGGCTGTCGATACCGCCGGACAGCAGGCTCACCGCGTGACCGCCCATGCCCAGCGGCAGTCCGCCGGCAGCACTCTCCGCCGGGCCGTGGACGTAAGCCGCGTCCTCCCGCACCTCGATGTACACCGTCAGCTCCGGGTGGTGAACGTCCACCGTCAGGTGGGGGAAGGCGTCGTGGAGCGCGCCGCCCACCCACTGGCTCAGCTGGATGCTGCCCATGGGGAACGACTTGTCCGCCCGCTTGCTCTCCACCTTGAAGCTCTTGGCGGCGGTGAGCGCACTGCCCAGATACGTTTTGGCGGTGTCGAAGATCGCCTCCTTCGTCTTTTCACAGGGCAGAGCGCGGGTGATGGCGATGATGCCGAACACCTGCTTGCAGGCACCGTAGGCTCCCGCCATGTCGCAGGTGTCCTCCACAGGCTCCACGTAGATGGTGGACTGGCGGGAATATATCTTCCACTTGCCGAACCGCTGGGTACGGCGGCGGATATTGCTCATCAGCTTCATTTCAAAGCTGCGGCGGTTCAGTCCCTTCAGGACGACCTCGCCCAGCTTGCACAGAATGATCTCGTGCATGGTATGGTTTCTCCTTGTCGATTTATTTCACCGCGCTCCAGGCGCACAGCACCAGCATGACCGCCAGCGCGATGCTCACCGGCAGGCGGAAGCGTCGGTACAGACGCTGCATGACCGTGCCGCAGCCGCACCACAGCAGGCTCGCCAGTCCGCAGAAAAAGGTAAACGTCGCCGCCGCGGCCAGTATGGCGATAACGGCGGTGGTAAAGGGGATAACGTACACCGAGAAGATGCTCAGTGCCGCCACCCAGCTTTTCACGTTCAGCACCTGCAAAAGCACGCCGCTGCGGAAGGTGCCCTCGCCGCTTTTCTCCTCGTCCTCTCCGCTCCGCACGCCGCTTTTCACCATGCAGAAGGCGAGGTAGAGCATATACGCCGCGCCCAGCCACTTGAGATAGGGCACCAGCACAGGCACTTTCTCCGCCAGCAGCACGTTCAGCAGACCGCACAGCACGCATTTGACGCCCAGCCCCGTCATGCTGCCGCCGAAGAAGCTCCAAAAGCCGCGCCAGCCGCCCCTCGCGCCCAGATACAGGCTCATCAGATTGTTGGGGCCGGGCGTCACCGCCATAATGGCGCAATAGACCAAAAAACCGGGGATATTCACGCATCGTCCTCCTATTTCAGCAGGCTGCTGCTTCGATACTGTATGGCCTCGGCAAGATGCTGCGCCTCAATGTGCTCCGCCCCCTCCAGATCGGCGATGGTACGCGCCATCCGCAGTATCCTGTCGTGGCTCCGACCCGTCAGCCCCAGCCGCTCGAACGCCCCCTGCATGAGCTTCTCGCCCGCCTCGTCCAGCCGGCAGTACCGCCCGATCATGGGCGGCGTCATGTAGGCGTTGCAGGACACTTCCGTGCCTGCAAACCGCCGCTTCTGCACCTCCCGGGCGGCGTTGACCCGCTGCCGTATGGCGGCGGAGGGCTCCGGCTGCTCCCGGCGGCGCATGGCCTCGTACTCCACGGAGGGCACCTCGATGTGCATATCTATCCGATCCAGCAGTGGCCCCGAGATCTTGTGCATATACTGCTCCACCTGCTGCGGGGAGCAGGTGCACCGCCCGGAGGGATGGCCGTACCACCCGCAGCGGCAGGGATTCATGGCGCACACCAGCATGAACCGGCTGGGCAGCGTCAGCGACCCGGACGCCCGCGTGATGGTCACCGCCCCGTCCTCCAAGGGCTGGCGCAGCGTCTCCAGTGCCGACTTGTCGAACTCCGGCAGCTCATCTAAAAACAGCACGCCGTTGTGCGCCAGCGAGATCTCCCCCGGCCGCGGCACTCCGCCGCCGCCGGACAGAGACACGGTGGACGCCGTGTGGTGGGGGCTGCGGAAGGGGCGCACATCCACCAGCGGGTGCCTTGCGTCGGTCATGCCCGCCACGGAGTAGATCTCCGTGGTCTGCAACGCCTCCGCACGCGTCATATCCGGCAGGATGGAGGGCAGCCGCCGCGCCAGCATGGATTTTCCCGCGCCGGGCGACCCCACCAGCAGTACGTTGTGGCCGCCGGCGGCGGCGATCTCCAACGCCCGCTTCACATTCTCCTGCCCCATGACGTCGGCGAAGTCCGGCAGCGGCCGTTCCTCGCGCACCGGCTCCCACCGGGGCACGGGGGTCAAGGCCGTCTCCCCCCGCAGATGGGCGAGAAGCTGTCCCACGTCCTCCACGCCGTAGACGGTCAGTCCGTCGGCAAGGGTGGCTTCGGCGCCGTTATCCGCCGGGACGTACAGCGTCTTGAAGCCCAGCCTTGCGGCGGTCAACGCCATGGGCAGCACGCCGGTCACGGGACGCAGCGCGCCGGAGAGGCTCAGCTCCCCCAAAAACGCCGCGTCCCCCGGCAGGGGGCGGATCTCCTCCGCCGCCGCCAGTATCCCCAGCAGGATGGGCAGGTCGTAGACCGTGCCCTCCTTCCGCACCCGTGCGGGAGCCAGATTCACCGTAATGCGGCTGACAGGGAACTTCGCCCCGCAGTTTTTCACCGCCGCCCGGACGCGCTCGCGGGATTCCTTCACCGCCGCGTCCGGCAGCCCCACCACGTCGAACCCCGGCAGCCCGCCGGAGAGAAAGCACTCCACCGACACCTCGTAGCCGGTGATACCCGTCAGACCCAGCGAGCGCACCGTGACCATCATGGACACCGCCCCCTTCACCTTAATAGTATAGCACTCTGCATTGTACCACAAAAACCGCCCGGTGAACAGCCGTTTTTCCAAAAAACTCCCCTGTTTTTCCCCCGCCGTCCCCGTCTCCCTTGTCACCCCGCCCACGTTCGCCCGCTCCGCCGTGAGAGATTTTGTGCACCGTGCTAAAAAAGTTTCACCGTGGAGGAAATCACGAAAATGAGGTTTACATTCCTATTTTTTTGTGTTACTATGACCATGCCTAACGTTCCGTACAAATGGGCATTTCGCGCCCTTTTGCAGTCCGGAAGCATATAATATGTTAAGGAGGCTCATTATGGTAAGAAAAATGAAGTCCATGGATGGCAACAACGCTGCGGCACACGTTTCCTATGCGTTCTCTGAGGTCGCTGCCATCTACCCCATCACTCCGTCCAGTCCCATGGCGGACTTCGTGGATCAGTGGAGTGCCAACGGTCTGAAGAACATCTTCGGCACCAAGGTCAAGGTGGTCGAGATGCAGTCCGAGGCCGGTGCCGCCGGTGCTGTCCACGGTTCTCTGGGTGCCGGTGCGCTGACCACCACCTACACCGCATCCCAGGGTCTGCTGCTGATGATCCCCAATATGTACAAGATCGCGGCGGAGCAGCTGCCCTGCGTGTTCCACGTCTCCGCCCGTACCGTGTCCACCCAGTCCCTGAACATCTTCGGTGACCACTCCGACGTGATGGCGTGCCGCCAGACCGGCTTTGCCATGCTGTGCGAGGGCAACGTGCAGGAGGTCATGGATCTCTCCCCCGTGGCGCATCTGGCCGCCCTGTCCGGCAAGGTGCCCTTCATCAACTTCTTCGACGGCTTCCGCACCTCCCACGAGATCCAGAAGATCGCCGTGTGGGACTACGAGGATCTGAAGGATATGTGCGACATGGACGCCGTGGCTGAGTTCCGCCGTCACGCACTGAACCCCGAGCATCCCCATATGCGCGGCTCCCACGAGAACGGCGACATCTTCTTCCAGCACCGCGAGGCCTGCAACAAGTATTACACTGAGCTGCCCGCCGTGGTGGAGAAGTACATGGACAAGGTCAACGCCAAGCTGGGCACCGACTATAAGCTGTTCAACTACTACGGCGCACCCGACGCTGACCGCGTCATCGTCGCCATGGGCTCCATCTGCGACGTGGCGGAGGAGGTCATCGACTATCTGAACGCCCACGGCGAGAAGGTGGGTCTGGTGAAGGTGCGCCTGTTCCGTCCCTTCGCCGCCGAGAAGCTCATCGAGGCGATCCCCGCCACCGCCAAGAAGATCGCCGTTCTGGACCGCACCAAGGAGCCCGGCTCCCAGGGCGAGCC
>OHJK01000605.1_pt1 | contig 22106 bp, 17 predicted proteins | sample 1568541 | NCBI WGS metagenome assembly OHJK01 (sample SAMEA3879535, study PRJEB24766) | human gut metagenome | biome: human-associated habitat; feature: feces | place: USA | collected 1985/1987
TGTAACTCAATGAGTTGCGCCCTATTTTCGTTTTTAACATTTGCAGATGGTTATGCTTGTTTCTCGTTATTTTATTGTATATTTGTACCATATTTGTAACGCAACAAAATAGTAGATAATGTGCAACAAAAGCACGTTTTCTTCGTTATTATATAGAAAAGGCAATAAATATGGCAGCATCGAAATTTCAAATAATACGCAAGTGTCAGGTGTGTGGCGAGGAGTTTATGGCTAAGACAATAGAGTCCTGGTACTGCTCGTCCAAATGTTCCAAAACAGCATGGAAACGTAAGCATGATGAGGAGGAAAGGAACAAACTTCTTGACAAGGTGGTAAAGACCATTCCCAAGGATCAAGACTATATCAAGGTGACGGAAGCATACGCCTTGTTTGGCATCAGCCGTTTCACTCTTTACAGGCTTATACGCAAAGGGCAAATTTCTCACATCAATCTTGGTACAAACCAAATACGAGTGAGCAAAGAGGAACTGATGAAACTCTATCCTCTTCGACCAAAGGCAACAGACAAGCCGATGCAAGTGAAAAAACTATACAGCCTCGAGCCCAAGGACTGTTATACTATTGGAGAGATAAGCAAGAAATATAAGGTCAATGACAGTACGGTGTATGCACATATACGCAAGTACTCCATCCCCACACGACAGATAGGCAACTATGTATATGTACCCAAGAAAGAAATCGACAACCTATATAAAGGAGCAAAACAATGAAGAAAGCATTATCCCATACACGAGTGACGGTGAAACTCCGCAAGTCGGAATATCACGATGAATGGTATCTGTACATAGAGGCTTATCCTGTGTTCCAATCGGGCAAGGACAAGCCCCAACGATTGCGTGAGTATCTGAACCGCACGATAACTACTCCTGTATTCGACAAATCACGCAATGCTCGAACAGGTGCCGATGGCAAGACCACTTATAAGCCCAAGCGAGATTTGAATGGTATTATCGTATGCAAGTCGCAACTCGACCAAGAAGCGTGTATCTATGCCGACAAGGTAAGGAGTATGCGTCAAAAGGAGTACGACAATGCCTCACTCTATTCAGCAGAGGAGACCGAACAGGCAGAACAACTTGAACGCTCACGCTGTAACTTCATTGAATACTTTGCCCATATAGCCGACACTCGTCATGCCAATAGTTCAGACTCGATTATCGTCAACTGGAAACGTGTTGGCGAGTTGTTGAAGATATTTGCTAAAGGCGATACTATCATGTTTGCTGATATAGACATGAAGTTGGTAGAATCGTTCCGTCGTTTTCTGATGACTGCTCCACAAGGAGGCAACAAGTCTGGCACCATTTCGCAAAACACCGCTTCCACATATTTTGCCATTTTCAAGGCAGGGTTGAAACAGGCTTTTGTTGATGGCTATCTCACCATTGACATATCGGCAAAGGTAAAAGGCATACAAGAACAGGAAAGCCGCAGAGAATACTTGACTGTAGAAGAACTGAACCGCTTGGCGCAAACTCCATGCGACCCATTGTTGAAACGTGCAGCTTTATTCTCTGCTCTCACAGGCATTCGACATTGCGATATTCAGAAATTGAAGTGGTCGGAAGTGGAAATGTTCAATGGCAATTATCGCTTGAACTTCACCCAACAGAAAACAAAGGGTGTTGAGTATATGCCAATCTCAGAACAAGCCTTTCAACTTTGCGGAGAAAGACAAGACGGAGACTTACTTGTGTTTGCTGGGTTGCCATCTCCATCTTGGATAAATCGTCCTATCAAAAGATGGGTTGAAGCAGCAGGAATAAAGAAGCATATCTCTTTCCATTGCTTCAGACACTCGTATGCAACGCTCCAGTTGGCGAGCGGTACAGACATCTATACCGTAAGCAAAATGCTTGGGCATACCAATGTTCGCACAACTCAAATTTACGCAAAGGTTGTTGATGCAAAGAAAGAGAATGCTACAAAGAGAATAACTTTGGACTTGCCCCCTACTGATACAAATCAAACAGCCGAATAGACAGAACCTATACCTTATTATATATAGCCATCCACACGCATTATTGTGGGTGGCTTTTTCTGTATGGGGTCGTTTCAACCGAACCCATCCCCAAAGAATGATGGATTTTTTACAAGGGGTACGCTTGAAACGACACCCTTATAACCATTGGCTGATGTCGCCACAAGTATGTGATTATAAGTCATACCCTTTGTACTTTGTTTCTGCTATGGAGTGATTTGAAGTCACCCCATATATACCCGAAGACCAATAAGAACACAATACGACTATCTCTTATGATTGCCTTATGATATACCTATGACATACTGCATAACCGAAACAAAATGATAATGATAGTTATCATTATCTACATTGATTATCAATAACTTTTGTATATGACAACTATGTTTCTATAATGATTGTTTATGTGATGTTTGTCAGCATAAAATCAGCATTCAAAATCCATGTTATTTTGCACTCAAATCGAACAATAAAATCAACGAACGATATGACAGAAAAGAACATTACATTTGAGGATTTGCCCAAGGCAATGACATGGATGATGGATAAGTTGAATGAGCTTACATCAAAGGTTGACAGCATCAATAACCAAAGCGTACAACCGCAGACGGATCAGTGGATGAACTTGAAAGAGCTGTGTGAGTATCTTCCAAACCATCCTGCCGAGCAAACTGTTTATGGTTGGACGAGTTGCCACCAGATACCTTTTCACAAACGAGGTAAACGCATCATGTTTCTCAAATCAGAGATTGAAACATGGCTGCATGATGGCAAGATAAAGTCGCAAAAGGAATTGGAGGCGGAAGCGACCCTGTTCCTCAAATCAAAACGTAACCACAGATTCTAATGGATGCACTTGAATTATGCAACAGTTTAAGAATGGAGTTTGAAGGTGTCTATGAGAACAAGATACCACTGGATGCACTTCCTGCAAAGTTACAGGATATGGTTCTCGCATTGGCTCGTCAAGAAAACTACTCAATAGAATATACCCTTGCCTCATTGTTGGTTGCCGCTTCAACGGCTATTGGCAATGCTGTGAATATTTGCATTCGTGGCGGTTGGATAAGCAATGCAGCCATGTATATGATATTGGTTGGGAGACCAGGCATGGGCAAGACTCCGCCTCTTGACTTTGCCTTTCGCCCAATCCGCAAGCACGATGCAAAGACTATCCGTAAGTTCAAGGAAGAAATGGAGCACTACAATGAGGCTCTGGAACGACAACGAGGTAAGAAGGAAGATAGTGTAACACTTCCCAAGCCAATTTTGCGCAGAACCATTATATCCGATTTCACACCAGAAGCCTTGATTCGTGCGCATGATGACAACAAACGTGGAGTAGTATTGTATGTGGATGAAATTATGGGGATGTTCAATGCCGTAAACCAATACAGCAAAGGACAGTTGATAGAACAACTTCTGACAGCGTTCAGTGGTAAGGCATTGGATGTGTCACGTTGCAGTATGCTAGTTCCCATTCACATAGAAAATCCGTTTATAAACATTGTAGGCACCATGCAGACCATACGAATGCATGAACTGATAGAAAAAGGTTATAAAGCCAACGGTTTCTTAGACCGCTTCTTGTTTGTCTATCCTACTTCGCAGAAAATCGCAGATTGGGCGGATGACGAACCGTCAGGTTTCTCCTCTTTTGACAACTATGCTACAATGTGGAAGAGTGTTATAGACAAGATATTGGCTTTGCCTTATTCTCTCAATGAAGATGATGATGCAGTACAGAATGTATTGAAATTCTCAAAAGAAGCCAGCGATTACTTTACAGCATGGCGCAATGCGGCAATCGGAGTAGTCAACAAGATAAAGGATGACGCACTGGTAGATAGTCGCATTATGAAGACACCGATGTTGGCAGCACGACTTGCATTGGTTGTTCAAATCTTGCGATGGGCTTGTGGTGAGGTTCATAAGGACTATGTTGACATAGACTCCACCAAAGCAGCCATTCGGTTGAGTGATTATTTTGAGAACTGTTATACTGCCATTCAAAAGTTCATGGTGACGGATGGCATTGAGCCACAGAAGAAAGAATTTCTCAACAATGTGGGTAAGACATTCACAACTGCTGATGCCATTCAAGCAGGAAAGGAAGTCGGCTTGTCGGAAAGGTCGGTTATGTATGCCTTAGTCGGTCTTGCAAGCGACAATATAATCAAGAAAGTAAAACGAGGAGAATACGAGAAACTGCAATAGTGGTATTTGCTTTGCACCTTGCAGTTATTGCAGTTTGCAGTTCTTCTTTCATGTTCCACTGAAAGCAATTATTATGGCAGAGTATAGATTTGTACTGCAAAAATACAAACGTGGCAACAAGATTACTTGCCCCAACTGTGGCAAGAAGCGTTGTTTTGTCAGGTACATTGACACAGAAGGCAAGATACACTTTCCCGGCTATGTGGGTAGATGTGACCATGAACATTCATGCCAATATCATTACAAGCCGTCTGACTACTTCAAGGATAATCCCATGTCTGTTGAAAACATGGATCGGGGAAACCGTATAACAAAGGTAGTGCAACAAGAGCAACCGACCTCTTATATTGATAATGAGTTGATGGAACGGACTATATCCAATTATAGCATAAATCCTCTGTTCGTTTTCTTGACTGGTATCATTGGTAAAGAGAAAACTGATCGTATTTTCCGACTATACAAGGTTGGCACATCAAAGAAGTGGAGCGGTGCTACTGTATACTGGCAAATAGACTGGCACGGTCGAGTGAGGTCTGGTAAGATAATGCTCTACAATTCGTCTGATGGGCATAGGGTAAAAGAACCTCACAGTTTTGTCTGTTGGGTGCATAGTGAACTACATTTACAAAACTTCAACATGAAGCAATGTTTGTTTGGCGAACATCTTTTATCACAATATCCATCCAAGCCTGTAGCAATAGTAGAGAGCGAAAAGTCTGCTTTAATAGCCACACACTTCATGCCCGATTTTATATGGTTGGCAACAGGTGGCATACATGGCTGTTTTAGGGAAGAAAGCATAAGGGTGTTGAAGAACCGCTCTGTTATGTTGTGTCCTGACTTGGGCGCATTTGAGGCATGGAAAGCCAAAATACCAATGCTTTCAGCCGTATGTAGCAAGGTCATTATAAGTGAACACTTGGAACTTGTGGCTACCGAAGAACAACGCAAAAAAGGATTGGATATTGCCGATTTCTTGCTCATGACAGAAACACCAGTAATGGCACTTCAGCGAATGATAAAACGCAATCCTTGCATTGGCACATTGATAGAACGATTACAATTGGAGTTGGTCGGTTTTTACAACGCTGAAAGCAAGCCTATGCAATAATGTGACTTGAAACGATAACGAATAAAGGGAAGGAAAAGATGAAGCTGTGTCAGAAAGTTTATTGGTAGCGTTGCAAGAAATGCCAATGTCGTACAAATCAGCGAGGCTTATTCATACGGCAGTGGCTTCTTGCAGTACTCGCAAGCTCGCACCGATGCCTTTTCTATTCCCTAATATCAACAATTATAAACACCATATTATGGCAACAACAAAGAATAATACAACACCCAAGCGCACGGAGCGTTTGGAGGTCAGAGTAACTTCTGACGAATACAACCGAGTGGCAGAACTTGCCAATACCTGTGGCTTGACTGTCAGTAATTATGTGCGCAAGTGTGTATTGGGACAACATCCCAAACAAAGACTGACCGACCGAGAGATTGAAGCCTTATGTAGTTTGGCTGATGCACGTGGCGACTTGATTAGAATTGTCAGTGCAGTCAAGAGTATACAGAGCGACAAGCGAGGTCTATATTTCCACAACACCAAGTTTGTTGAAGAATGGATGAAAGCAGCCGTTCCACTTATAACTCGTTGGGGCGACATCAAAGATTATCTGACATTATAAAAATTGAGAATGATATGATAGCAAAGGCAAGAGCAATATCACATGGTGCAAACTCCATGCGATATGTAGTGAACAAAGACAAGGCGGACATTATCAAGTTGCACCTGTTGCCTGACAATGTGGCTGCGGAGTCTTTATGGTCAAGAATGTTGTTGCACCAAGCAAAGTTTTGGGGTGAGCATACAAAGGCAATCAAGAACAACATGATTAGAATTGAAGTGTCACCAACAGCCGAAGAAACCAAAGGCTGGACTAATGCGGATTGGGAAAAACTTGCAGACGATTTTATCCGTGAGTTTGACTCTATTGATTTGTCGAAAGGAACCAAACGAACTAAAGACATGCACACCAATCTCTGCCATAGTCAATATGTAGTGTCACTTCATCGTGACAGCAAGAGTGGCATTTTGCATCTTCACATCGATGCCAACCGAATAGACAATGACGGCAACATCAACAATGACCACAATATCCATATAAGGGCAATGACTGCTGCCAATAATATCACCAAACGTAGAGGTTGGGTACAAGCATCCGACATTTCAATGCAAAACAAGCAGGAGATAACCAATGCTTGTATGGATGCTCTCCGCTCTATGGATAGGTTTAATTGGAATGATTATGTGGAACGACTAAAACAATATGGCTATGATGTGATGCTGCAAAAGGACTCTCAAAATATAGTCCGTGGATATTCCATAAAGAGAGGCAACTCCACTTATAAATCTTCGTCTCTTGGTAAAGGCAGAAACCTTATGCCATCGAAGATAGAAGCAACATGGGAGAAACTGCATAAAGAAGTTCTTCAACAAGAAGATGCTGACAGGGAAAATCATGTAAGAAATACATCCGCAGAACTGCAAACTGCAAATAATGCAAGGTGCAGAAACTGCAACGAGTACCAACCTCAATCATTGGTACACCATTCCTTCAACTGGAATTATCATGACTACGAGATAGATATTCCATCGAATGCAAACGATATTCTGATGCAAGATGTTTCTTTGCCTGAGAACAACGTATTCGCCACTATCAATGATTTACAGCAAACAGCCGTTCTTCTTTTCGCTGGCTATCTTGATGCAGCTACACAGATGTCAGAGTCCACTGGCGGTGGTGGCAGCACTCCCGATGGTTGGGGAAGAGACAAGGATGAAGATGATTTGGAATGGGCAAGACGATGCGCACGAATGGCAAGCCAAATGTGCCGCCCTGCTGTCAAAAGAGGAAACAGACGATGAACAACTAACCCAAATTATAATATGAGAACATCAAAGAATGACAGAGTAGACATATCCACTCTGATACAGAGTGTTGATAATACGGAAACACTGAATACGGAGACAGACAAAATAGCCAAACTCATAGAAGCAACAACTCAGTTGAATAAATGCTTGCTGTCTGTTGTAGAGCAACTAAAGAACATAACTTCGCAACCTGTAGAACTAACTATCAAGCAAGCCGATATAGACCAATTTCGCCTTGTGAAGAATGGTTATATACAAGAAGAAACGGAACTTTTGAAAAAGCATGTAGCGGAACAATTAGCCATGGTAAAGGCTCATGAGCAATGTATTTGCGAGGTTTGTAAACGAGGCGAGGGTGTGTGGCTATCAGACTTTTGGATGAAAGTGCTACTTATTATTTGGTTTGCTTCTATCGGCATCGCCTTTTTGTATGCTATCGGCAGAGGGTAAGCCTTTGCCGATAAATGATAATTTACCGTGGCTTGACCATTCATTAAAAGGGGCAAAAGTTCGTCTCGCTGCTTAGTGAGAACTACATTTTGTTCTGAAATCTGTTTCATGTGCTCAAATAAAGGACTTATCATTTCATCAAATTTCTTCAATATTTCGTTTTGTGGTTTCACCAACTTTATTGAATAAAGTGTTGAAGATGTCATACTTGGAACTCCAGTTCCAGAATCCCAACGTGTAAAGTCAATATCCTTTATTGTATAATAAATATACTTTGCGCAATTACTTAGCTTCATTTCTGAATAGAACATTGTATCAACAGTCCAAAAGGCTTCATTTACATACATGATATTATTCAATGAACCCTTACGAGGCATCAATACGGATTCTCCATCATATAGATATTCAGATACTTTACGCATTTCACCACCGCTACCATAAACTGGATATGTACCATCCGCCAAATGTTTATGGTCACGACCATTTCTTATTGTCAGTAAGTTCTCCAAAAAGCAAAAATCCCATCCTTGTGGTATCTCACGTTTCAGCTTCTCATTCCACACCATAGCACCACCGCTTGACTTATACGGCTTGCCCTCCTCGTTCGGGAAGTCAAACTGCACAAACCAATAATCGTAGAGTTGCTTTGCCATCGCCTCTAAATTATCATTTATCTGCTTATTGAGTTCTATTTTACGGTCAAGTGCATATAATATAGAGACAACATCTTTCTGCTTTTTCATGTCAGGAAGATGTATCTCTATTTCTTCAAATACAGATTTTGGAAGTATTGGAGTTGTTGTTGAACCTGCGATTTTCTGGAAGTAAGACTTCATTGTGGACAGCAAATAATACACATACAACGGCTCAATCCCATTTTTGAACTGTGTTATTGCATTTATTTGTTGATTCGTTGCACAAGTGATATTTGAATATGCAACATTTCCCATATCAGAGCCAATACACCCCACTAATACACTTTCGCCTGAGATTGTATTACTTGCAATTTCTTCAAATCCAGTTTTAGAAATGAAACGGCTATTCCTTCCCATCATACCTAATCCTTTCGCAACATCTTCAGGAGTGTAAAATGGGATAGTTCCCCAAGCGTAGTTTTCGGCTATGTTTGTAGATGGAGTTTTACCTGTAATCACCTTGCCTATATCTGCAAGTTTATATTTTTTTAGTTCCATTTTGTTTACTCTTTATCCAACAATCCCCTTACTTCCTTATCGAAGTCAGAGTCAATGCGTTGTGTCTTATTGAAAATGTCATATTCTTCTTCCGCTTTCTTCTTGGCTTGTGCTGCAGAGATTTTGCCTTTATCGGGCAATATCTGATAACGTCTGAAAGTTAGGAATTCATTGACACTTGTAGAGAACTGCGCCATGTTAAACGTGTTTTCACGCTCAATGAGGTCTTCAATATAGTCGAAGAAGCCAGTTACGGCACGCTCCAATTGTCGGATTTCCTTTTCTTGTAGATAGTTCTTGGCAATGCTGACATCTGATTTCAGAACACGTCCATCTTGGGCATTTTTCCAAGTGGTCAATCCCATGTGGTCTTTCGTATGGTCAGCCTTAGAGTATATAATCTCAGCGGCCGTCTGCCCAGTGATAGCATAGTGGAAGCGGTTTTGTATCATCGCATAGAAATCTTTTGTTGTCGGAGAGTTCTTGTCATAGTCGGTGCTACACTCTGCATAGATGTCCGTTATCTGTTGCCAAATGCGACGTTCGCTTGCACGGATAGAACGCACACGTTCAAGCAATTCGCGGAAGTAGTCTTTGCCAAACAACGCCGTTCCTTGTTTCAACCGCTCATCGTCCATAGCGAAGCCCTTTTTGATATACTCATTGAGAATCTTTGTTGCCCATTGGCGGAAACGAGTGGCTTTCAGAGAAGACACGCGATAGCCTACGGCGATGATTGCATCAAGAGAATAGAAATCTATAAGTTCCTGAACCTCGCCACGGATACCTCTATTTACGACTGTTTCCATTTTGGAAATAGTCGTGTCAGGATTAAGTTCTCCCTCTGTAAAGATATTTTTTAAGTGCTTACTGATAGCCGGTACGCCCACGCCAAATAGCTGTGCCATAGCCTTTTGGGTACACCAAAGCGTTTCATCCTTTATGACTACTTGCACTTTGCCGTCCGCATCCGGCATGCTATACAGAAGATATTGAATCTCGTTACTCATCGTCGTGTTCCTTCCCTACGTTTTCGTTGAAACTGATGCTATCCAACTGCTTCAGTATATCTTCTTCGAGGCGGTGGCTCTCCTCAAACTGTGCTTTCAGCGTTGTTTTGTATTCGTCCATGCGCTTGTTGAACTCCTCCTCGGTGATGTCCACATAGTCAATCTTGATGTCGAAATACTGTCCTGCAGAGAGGCTATATCCTTTCTCTTTGATTTCATCGTATGTCACAGCTACCGAGAAGTCATCAACAGCCTCCTTGTTCTGGAATGTGTTCACAATCTTGTCGATTTCGAAATCGCGAAGACGGCGTTTCTGATTATTACCTTCCTTATATTCCTCACCCAGCTTGCTTGCATCGATGAGAATCACCTTGTCGCTCTGTGCCGATTTGTCAAAGAACAGCACGGAGACATTGGTACCTGTAGTAGCGAACACATTTGACGGCATAGACACACATCCATACACCCATCTTTCATCTACGATGCGTTGCAGGATGCGCTTCTCTACGCCACTCTTAGATGTGATAAATCCAGTAGGTATGACGATAGCGCCCTTTCCCGTTGGCTTCAGCGAGTTGAGCAGATGCTGGATGAAGCAAGTGTAGATAGCCATTTTTGGTTTGTTCGGATCTACCTTTTTCACAGAGTTAGGAACACCAGCCCAAAAACGGATTGTGTCGGCAGCGAGCGTGTCACGATACTCTGGAAAATCGAGTTTGAACGGTGGATTGCTTACAATGAAATCGAATTTCTTCAGCACACCATTATTCTCTTTATGCGATGGTTCGGTAAGCGTGTTGCCTTGCACCACATTAGGCAGAGAAACCGAAAGGTTGTTGAGGATAAGATTCAGACGCAGCATCTCGGATGATTTCTCGGAAATGTCCTGCGAGTAGATGGAGCATCTATCCTCACCTATCTGGTGAGCCAACGCCATGAGCAGCGTGCCAGTACCTGCCGACGGGTCATAACAAGTGATGCCACGGAAGTCCGACTTGTCGCCCACAAGCAACCGCGCCATAACCTGCGCTATGGCATGAGGTGTGTAATATTCGGCATATTTTCCACCACTGGCGTTGTTGAACCCCTTCAACAGATACTCGAAGATGTGTGAGAAGAAATCGTATTTTTCGCCAAACACATCCTCAAAGTTGAAAGAAGCCACATTGTTCATCAGAGCCTTGGCAAACTCATCACGCTTCTGTGTATCGGTGACGTATGTAGTCAGCGGAAAGAAAATATTCACTTTGCTCTTTCCCGACGTGGTGACAGAGAAAGTATCGGCATTGAGCGAGGCAATGTCAATGAGGGTAGCATCGAGCAGTGTAGAAAAGTCGCCCTTGGTGGCAGAGTTATAAAGATGCGAGAGCGTATGCTCCGGCTTCATGCGAGGCACGGAGTGTGGCAGATAACTGAACAAGTCTTCCACTTCATCCTCAGTGAATTTGTCATATTCGGCATCCCACTTCTCGGCGTTTCTCAGGCGTTCGCCATAAACTTCATCGCGCTTTGCCTCATAACCGAACTTATCGTTAAAAAACTTGTAAAGGAACATCTCCGTTACAATTTTATATTCGCTGCCAGTGCCTGCCAATCCGTAAGCCCCGGTAGTGCTCTTCAGAGAGTCGATAAGGGCGATGGTAGCCTCAGATATATTGATGTTGCTCATTATTATTAATATGCGTAGTTACGTTGTTGTAAATATTCTGTTGTGATGAGATTGTTGATAAACTTGCGGTCTTTTATGTCTGCCCTTATGTGCATCTTCAGCAGTTCCTTGCCGATGATGGCAAGCACATCCTGCTGAAATGCCGGTTCGTTGTCGAGCTTGTTGATGTCGAGGAATATCATCCGGTCGATGTCCTGCTTCATATTTGCCAGGTTCTCCGCAATCTCATATTCGTGTTTTGATATGATCGGTTTTTCGCGCTTTTCGTTCTGTTCCTCAATACGCTTGTGGATTCGCACAAACCGCTCGTCGCCCTTGTACTTGCTTTTCAGAAGGCGGTTGCGGCGATTGATTTCGCGTATTTTCTTCATCACCTCGTCCATGTACTGTATGCTTTCTTTTGCGTCAGCGGTGTCTTTGGGTACAAATCCCTTCTTGCGGAAATACTCACGGAACTCATCGGCAAGGATAACATATTTGTCCTCCTTTGTATCGAAGTTTGCTTCGAACTCAGCCTGCACACGCTCGCAACACTCACGTATGTCGTTGACAATGATGCGCATTTCCTCAGGCATTCCTTTCTTGAACTCAAATTCGAGTTCGGAAAGTGCAACGTTGATGATGCCTGACACGTCGGCTTTATGCTCCGTATTTTCAAGAAGATTGATACGTTCGATGCGATGTGTCACCTCTGTGATAAGCGTAGGAATGGTGCCGATAGGCAGCGATGCAAGTTTCTGCTTTGTTTCCTCGTCGCCGAAAGAACGCACTTGGTTGACAATAGCCTTTGCTTCTGAAAGCGTGTTGCGCAACTCATAGAGGCTGTCCTTGTTGTCAACCTCGTCAATCTGCTTACGGAATTCCTCCATATTGTCAGTAGTGAAGTTGAAGAGCACACTTTTCACCTGCTTGATTTTGGCTTCCACCTCTTCCTTCGTCACCATCACATCGTTGGCGATATTACTTTGTCCCGAGCCAGTGCCGTCAGAAGTGCGGTTCAATTCGCGCAGGTAGCGGTCGTTGGTAGCATCAAAATTCTCCTTGATGTTCACGAAATCAACCACATAACCATATTTGAAATCATGGTAAGGTCGGTTGACACGCGTCAAAGCCTGCAGCAGATCATGCCCGTCGAGCGAGCGTCCGAGGTACAGTTTCTTCAGACGAGGAGCATCAAAACCTGTGAGAAGCATCTTGTTGACAATGAGCACGTCCACTTCCTGAAGTTTCTTGAATCCCTCGATGTACTCTTTACGTTCCAACTTATCGCCTTCGTCATGCAATATAAGCGAAGCGGTCAAAGGCCTGTAGCCAGAAGGCAAAGTCATTGGCTCTGCTGCCATTCCGATCTGTTCCTCTTTATGTTGCCATATTTTCTCCGCATTATGGAAACGCTCCTGCCACAAGCGGAACATCTCTCTTGCCTGAGGGTTTGTCTTGCAGACAATCATCGCTCCGACAGAGTTGTCGTTCTGCTCCCTGCGGAAACGGCGGAAGTCGGATATGACATAGTCGAGCAACGCATTGAGATAGCTTTCATCCTCAATGATCTTATTGCGGTCGATGTCTGACTTCTTCACTTTTACGCTTCCAGCCAATTTGTCGAGGATGTCCTCAATTTTTTCCTTGTAGATGGTTTCGACAGGCTCACGCATAAGTTTGCAAGTATAGCCGTCAGCGATGGACTTGTCGTAATAGTAGGTATGGATATAGTCGCCAAACACTCGCCAAGACTCACGCTCCTCCTTGAGAAGCGGCGTGCCAGTGAGGGCTATCTTCACAGCGTTTTTGTCAGCTTCGAGCAAATTCGCCAAGAAACTTCCCTTGGGGTTATATCCACGGTGCGCCTCGTCGATAAAGAATATACGTTGGAGGTTGGTGCTGTAGCTGTCGTCAACTTGCACCTTCGCCTTGTCTTCTTTGAACTTCTGGATGTTGACCACCATGATCTCCAACTTGCCTTCATTGTTCTGTGTGATAGACCGGCTTGCAATGTCATTCATCAGTTCTTCACGGCTCTTGGCATTATGCACGATAAGACCACGGGCGGCAAATTCGTCGGTAGCCTGTTCCATAAGGTCGATACGGTCGACTATGAAATAGAACTTTGCCACGATGTTTTTCCGTGCAAAGAAATCCGTCAGACTACGCACGCTGTAATAGGCAAGAGCTGTTTTTCCGCTGCCCTGTGTATGCCAGATGATACCGCTCTTTATCCCATTGTTTAGGGTGCGACGGATGGCATAGGAGGCGAACATCTGCTGATAGCGCATAATATGCTTTTGCAGCGTTGTGCCCTGTGTGCCGTCCTCCAATTCCACCTTGCGCTCAACGTAGGCTATGCCATAACGAAGCAGGAACAGAAAACGCTCCTTGCTCAGCATGGAGGTTATGATACGGTTGGTAGGGGTGTTGACATCCTTGTTGGTCTGATACTCCTTAAGGTTTTTGATGACTACACAGTTGCGGTGTTTCAACACCTTATATTCGTCGTCATCCGTTATTTCCTGATAGGGATAATTGGTAACAAACGTTTTGTTCTCCTCACGAAAGACATTGAAGAAAGCCTTGCCCTTGGCAGAGCTACAATAGAATGCACCTTGAATAGGTACACGGCTCTCGTTGTCGTATTCCTGATTGTTGGAGAATATCATCAACTGCGTGACGTTGAAGAAGCGGCGAAAACATGTCTTGCTCATTCGTGTATTGATGCGTTCACGCTCAGCCAAGATACCCTCGTGGTTATTTGGTTTCTTTACTTCAATAAAAGCCAATGGCATTCCATTGATGAAACAGGTGATATCAGGACGGAAATTGTCCTCCGTGTCTTCGTTTTCACAAGTAAACTCGGTGGTGACGTGCCAATCGTTGTTTTCAGGATTGTCAAAGTCAATAAGTTTTATTCCGCTATTGGAAGAAAGCATCTGGTAAAACTCGCGTCCTAAATCATCATTGTTTGCAACGTTTACAATCTTTGAAAACAACAAAGAGACTTCCTGGCTTGACAAAGACGGATTCAGACGTTTGACTGCATTCAGAAAAACGTCTATCAATATATTAGTCTTGGTATCATATGCATTGATATTGTCCAAGTAGGTATAGCCCAACTTACATAGATGGAGAGCTGCAGGCACTTGTACCCTGGTATTCTCATTGAAGTTAGAATTTCCCATAAATATAGATTTAGTCAAAGTTAATTATTTCACTTACATTGACATTCAGCAACTCTGAAATTCGCTTCAGTGTTGCCTTCCATACAGTCAATATATTGCTTATAATGCAAATTTATAGATTTTTAGCGAGAAACAATATTGCTCAATTCTACCTTTAACAAGATATAACTTTTTACATATCTTATCTTTGCAATTCTTGTATTGTCTTCGATTTATATAAAATCCTCACGCTCACAAATGTAAATAAATTTCCATTTGTTTCGCTTAATCGGATTTTTGCACTACCTTTTTATAAGTTAGGCTGCATCTCAACAATAAAAATAAGTGAACTTATTTTGTAATATCTTCGATTTACACTAACTTTGCAGCGTAAACTCTCAAGTCTATTAATATTCAATCAAATAATAACTAAAACAAACAAAAATGAAACTCAATCGTTTAATTCTCGCAGCTGTGGCGGCACTCTTCGTACAGAGCAGCTACGCACAGCAGCCGTACGGCGGATGCTGGCATCCGGACGACATCAAGAACTGGTCGCCGGAGACCGACAAGGACGCAAAGTTCAACCGCTCGCGTGTGCCATTGGCAAAGCGTTTCAAGGAGCCAACGCTGATGAAGGCGAACAAGAACCAGTATTATGAGGGTCAGATCTGCAACGCTCCAATCCTTTTCCCGACATGTTCTATGTGTCCGTCGCAGGGCGCTTACAACTTCCTCGGCTATCAGCCTACCTACTGGCAGTATATGGACAAGCTCGTTTATTGGGCAGGTTCGGCTTCTGAGGGTATCATCATCCCACCGCCAGCAGGTTCTATCGACGCTGCTCACCAGAGCGGTGTGAAGGTGCTGGGTCAGGTGTTCTTCCCGCCGTATGCTTTCGGTGGCAACCAGGCTTGGGTGCGCCAGATGCTTACCAAGGAGAACGGCGTGTACATCTACGCTAAGAAGCTCTACGAGATTGCTAAGTATATCGGCTTCGATGGTTGGTTCATCAACGAGGAGACTGGTGGCGGTAGCGAATCGGAGTGGGTTGGCTTCATCAAGGAGTTTAATAAGATTGCGGATGAGAACGGCGACAAACACATGGAGATTCAGTGGTACAACGCTAAGTCTTATCCGAATGTTACAATCCTGAAGTCGCACAAGAACACATCGCAGTTCCTCGAGTACGGCTCTCCGGGCGACTATCGTAGCTATGCAAGCCAGCTCGGCTGCACAGAGGCGGAGACCTTCTCTAAGATTTACGGTGGTGTGCAGGTGGCTGCAAACGGACATACAGGCTTTGAAAGCGCGCTCAATAGAGCAATGCCTACCAGCGGACACGTCGGTTCGCTCGACCTCTTCTGCCCTGAGGAGAAGACCTGGAAGGACAACGTGCGCAACTTGCTCGGCAAGAACGATACCGGTCCTGACGCATACAAGGCTATAACGAAAACTTTCGAGAACGAGATGCAGATGTGGACCAACTATGCCGGCGACCCCACTGTTACAAATGACGCTTGGTCGGGCATCTCGGGTCACGTACTCGAGCGTTCGGTTATCAGTTCAATGCCGTTCACTACATCGTTCTGCGTAGGTGTGGGCAAGCACCGCTTCGTAGAAGGTGAGAAGGTGGCTACACAGGACTGGTACCACTCTGGCGTGCAGAGCATTATGCCAACATGGCGCTACTGGATGGAGAACAAGGACGATGCTTCTTTCGAGATCAACTGGGAGGACGCTTGGAACTTTGGTTCGAGCCTTAAGCTGAAGGGTGGCTCTGCGTTCACTGGCGACCATCTCTGGCGTCTGTACAAGACTCAGCTCGCCGTGAACGGTGGCGGCACATTGCGCCTGGTTTACAAATCGTCGAACACGACAAACGCTTCTGTAGAGGTGAAGCTCTCTACAACAAGCTCTGTAAATCCTGACGTTACACTCTCTGCACCGAAAACCACAACAAAGAACGGTTGGACTGTTGCTGAGTACGACCTCTCTTCGCTCAACGGCAAGACTATCTATATGATTGGTCTTAACGTTAAGGCTAAGTTCACAGTCTACGACTACGAACTCTCGCTCGGCGAACTTTCTGTGCTGCCTGCTAACTATGCTCCGGCACCAGTGGAGGTGAAGAACCTTGCTACAACAAGCACGCTGGGCAACGTGCAGGGCGACGCTCGTCTGACATGGGACTTCGACTATACTGCCGATTTCGACCACTTCGACATCTATAAGGAAAACGAGGACGGCACACGCACAATGGTTGGTCAGACTCGCGACGAGGCATTCTACGTTCCTACATTCCAGCGTAAGGACAACGAGGCTTATGTTAAGTTCATCGTTACTCCGGTTATGAAGGACATGCGCCAGCAGAAGGGCAAGAGCATCGTGCTCGACTACCCGCAGGCTACCGCTCCGGTTGTTTCGTTCACTATCAGCAACAGCTATCTGAAGGTGGGCGAGAGCGCTACTATCACAGCTAACGGTACGGGTAATCCGACTGCGTTCAAGTGGACTCTGCCTGAGGGTCTGAAGCTTGCAAACGGCTTCTCACTCACCGACCAGACTATCACCGTAGTTGCAGAGAAGGTGGGCAAGCAGCGCGTAACTGTTGATGTTACAAACGCCATCGGCACATCTACCACTTCAAGCAATATCCTAGACGTAATGACCGAGGAGGAATACAAGAAGATTTACAACGTTGTATATCAGAAGAAGGTGCTCGGCTATAGTGGTTCTACAAATTCTCAGGAGGTGCCCGACAAGATTATCGACGGCGAGACTTATCCGTATTCAAAGAGCGACAAGTGGTGTAACGTAAGTGCTGACAACTGGGTTACATTCGACCTCCAGAGCGTTTACCGCATCTATAGCTTTAAGATTTTCGATGGCAACGCAGGTCCAGAATCAGGTGTAGACCAGATCGACTCTTACCAGATACTCCTCTCTGAGGATAACGAACACTGGACAACAGTTGTTGATACCTACAACCGCCAAAAAGAGAGCATCAAGACCGACCACATCGCTCCGATGCGTGCACGCTACGTGAAGCTCGTTCCGCACGTCAACGGCATCCTCCGCATCTGGGAGTTTGAGGTTTATGGCAAGAAGGACAACAGCATGAAGCTCTCTACATTGACAAACAATGTCACGATGAACGCTGGTGAGTCGTATAATATCAATGTGACTTACGATTTGGGCGAGGGAGCTACTAAGGCTGATAAGTTCGAGTGTGTTGCTACAAGCAAGAACGGCAACGTGACTATCGGCACAATCAAGGAGAACGTGAAGAAGAACACGTTCGTCATTCCTGTAACTGCTAAGCAGCGCATGGGCGACGATGTTGTTACTATCCGCGTCGTGAATGGTGACGACTACGAGGAGATTGCTGTACAGGTTGAGGTTGACGCTACTACACAGCCTAACGTGCTCAAGGGCAAGACGGCTGAGGTGCGCCACTATGAGAACGACTACTCTTTCGAGGCAGCTTTCAAGAAGTATGACATCAGTGGTCTGACCGACGACAATAAGGCTGAAGAGGCTCTCAGCGAGATTGAGGCACCTTCTACACACCGCGACGACGTATGGGTGATCTTCACCGCTCCGGAAGGCAAGCAGTGGGACCTCGCAAAGGTTGTTGTGAACATCCCGAACGAGAACTACGCAGAGAACGACAACAACGAGATGAACTACGTCAACAAGGACGTGAAGATTGCTGTGGGCGACGACCTCACACGCATGAACACGGCGAAGACATTCTCTGGCTTGAAGAAGGTTTCTGAGCTTAGCTACATCTTCCCGGAGAGCGTGAAGACAAAGTATCTTGCTGTCATCTGCAACCTCTATGTCTACTCTTATCCGTCAATGGCTGAGGTTTCTGCTTACGAGCAGTTCGCAGACCCGACTGCCATCAACAACGCTACTGTAGAGAACGCTGTTAAGGGCATCTACACCGTGAATGGCACAAAGCTCAACGCTCTGCAGAAGGGCTTGAACATCGTGAAGTTCGCTGACGGCACGGTACAGAAGGTACTCGTGAAGTAAATTATTAATTGGTAATTATTAATTATTAATTGGTGATTGCTAATTATTAATTGCTAATTATTAATTCGCGATTATAGAATAATACGGCTATCGGAAGTGTGAAAGCTTCCCGATAGCCGTTTTTCGTATCCTTAAATGTAAAAAATACAACACAAACGCAAATTAGTTTGGCAAATGCTTGGTGGGTTGACTTTTATGATATATATTTGCAAACAAATTGTTAAAGTGAAATTATTACAACCGCTAAAAGCCACCATAACATGAGTAAAGACAATGTATTATACAGAGTGTGCCACTTCTATGTTGAAGGTTTTCGCAGTATGACTCTTGGCAAGGTCTTGTGGACAGTCATCCTCATAAAACTGTTTGTTATATTCTTTGTGCTGAAGCTGTTCTTCTTCCCCAACGTGCTTGACCAGAAGTCGAATGGCGACAAAGCATCATACGTTGCAGGGGAGTTGACGGGCGATAGGGTGGACAGATAGCCACTTGCATCGGTCGACGCAGATGTCCGCATCGGTCGACGTATATGATAGATGTATAAGTTCTGTAGCCCGAAAGAAGTTAAATATAAACCTAATCAATAATAAAAAGACATCAAAAAATGACACATCTCTTGACTGTAGACCCTACACTTATCGACTGGTCGCGTGCGCAGTTCGCACTCACAGCCATATATCATTGGCTGTTCGTACCTCTCACATTGGGTCTTGCCCTCATCATGGGCATTATGGCAGCGACTCTTCGGCGTGAACTTCGCCATGGGCGTTGCTACGGGCATCATCCTCGAGTTCGAGTTTGGCACCAACTGGAGCAACTACTCGTGGTTCGTGGGCGACATCTTCGGCGCACCACTCGCCATTGAGGGCATCGTGGCGTTCTTCATGGAGAGCACCTTCGTCGCCGTGATGTACTTCGGTTGGCAGAAGGTGTCGCGTGGTTTCCACTTGGCATCGACGTGGCTCACCGGACTCGGCGCAACCATCTCGGCTTGGTGGATTCTTGTGGCTAATGCGTGGATGCAGTACCCCGTGGGCTGCGAGTTCAATCCCGACACCGTGCGCAACGAGATGACGAGCTTCGCTGATGTAGCCCTCTCGCCGTTCGCTGTGGACAAGTTCTTCCATACCGTGACCTCTACGTGGGTGGTAGGCGCAGTGTTTGTGTGCGCCGTGAGCTGCTGGTATCTGCTGAAGCGACGCGAGCAGGAAATGGCGCGTCAGAGCATCAAGATAGCGAGCATCGTGGGCATAGTGGCTGCCGTGCTTACTATGGCGACGGGCGACTTCTCTGCCGTGAAGGTGGCTGAGAAACAGCCTATGAAACTCGCTGCTATGGAGGCTCTCTACAACGGGGGCGAGGGCGTTTCGCTAACAGCGGTTGCAGCTGTCAATCCGTTCGAGCAGCCCGACTACGCCAAGGGCGAGGAGCCACCGCTGCGCATTGCCATCCCGAACGGACTCTCGCTGCTTGCTACGCACAAGGCGGACGGATATGTACCTGGCGTGAACGACCTGCTCAACGGCTACACACGTGCCGACGGCACACGTGAGCTCTCGGCTGAGGAGAAGATGGAGCGCGGACGCAAGGCGATAGCTGCGCTTGCCGAATACCGCAAGCTGAAGGCTGCCGACGCCAACGACGCGCGCTTGCCAGAACTTGCTGAGCAGCTGAAGCAGGATATGCCCTATTTCGGCTACGGCTACATCAAGGATCGTGCAGAGTTGGTGCCGTATATCCCCATCAACTTCTACGCCTTCCGTGTGATGGTAGGCGTGGGCACGCTGCTGATGCTTTTCTTCCTCGTCATCGGCCACATAGCATGGCGCAAGGATATCACCTCGAAGTATCGCTGGCTCTACGTGGCAGCACTGGTTATGCTTCCGCTCACGTATCTGGCGAGCGAAGCCGGATGGATAGTTGCCGAGCTGGGCAGACAGCCGTGGGCTATTCAGGACATGCTGCCAACGGTGGCTGCAGTTTCCGATATTAAGTCGGGCAGTGTGGCGTTCACGTTCTTCCTCTTCCTCGTGCTCTTCACGGTGCTGCTTGTGGCTGAGGTGAGCATCATGTGCCGCGTAATACGTAAATATAACGCCGAGAAACCTCAGACATCAACCGACAACACTTATGTTTAACTCTTCATATAACACATTCTTATGACATACGAATTTTTGCAACAATACTGGTGGTTCATCGTCTCGCTGCTCGGGGCGTTGCTCGTGTTCCTGCTCTTTGTGCAGGGTGCTAACTCTATGGTGCATAGCATAGGCAGAACGGAAGATGGGCAGCGCAAGGTGCTCGAGTCGACCGGCAGAAAGTGGGAGATAACGTTCACCACGCTCGTCACCTTCGGCGGAGCCTTTTTCGCCTCGTTCCCGTTGTTCTATAGTACGAGCTTCGGCGGAGCGTATTGGCTCTGGATGATAATCCTCTTCTCGTTCGTGCTGCAAGCCGTGAGCTACGAGTTTCAGCTGAAGAAGGGCAATCTGCTCGGCACACGCACCTATCGCTGGTTTCTCGTGCTGAACGGCATCGTGGGTCCGTTGTTGCTCGGCGGAGCTGTGGCTACGTTCTTCGACGGTTCCAACTTCCTCGTCGAGAAGGCATCGCTGACGGATATCGGTGCGCCCGTTATCAGCCGTTGGGCTAACGCTTCGGCAGGACTCGACGCGCTGCTCGACCCGTGGAATCTCGTGTTCGGACTCGCTGTGATGTTCCTTGCACGTATGCTCGGCGCACTGTACATAATAAATAATGTGGAGGATGAGGACATCCGTTCGCGTGCCAGTGTGCGCCTTGTCGGCAGCACCGTGCCGTTCCTTGTGTTCTTCCTCGCTTTCTTTGTGCGTCTGTTGCTGAAGGACGGTTACGCTGTGGATGCGCAAGGGGTGGTGTTCATGGAGCCTCTGAAGTATCTGCACAACTTCCTCGCCATGCCGCTGTTGGCGGTGCTTACTCTTGTGGGCGTGGTGTTGCTGTTGTATGGAGTAGGGCGCACCATTTTCAGCAATTCCTACGTGAAAGGTATTTGGCCGGCAGGCATCGGTGTGGTCATTGTAGTGCTATCGCTTCTGCTCATTGCCGGTCTTGGTGGCACAGCCTATTATCCCTCTAATGCCGATTTGCAAAGCTCGCTCACCATCGCCAACAGTTGCAGTAGCGAGTTCACCCTGCGCACCATGTTCTATGTGTCGCTTCTCGTGCCATTCGTGTTCGCGTATATTGCATACGTATGGCGTGTGATGGACAGAAAGTAATATTAGGAGGCTACGGTATTCTTGCCGTAGCCTTTTTTTTAATAAGTTAGGCTGCATCTCAACAATAAAAATAAATTCATTTATTTTGTATTGTCTTCGATTTGCAGTAACTTTGCACAATTAATATTACTGCATTGCTTTTTGGCAGGACTCTCTAAATACAGATAAAAACCAATCTATAAT
>OHJK01000623.1_pt1 | contig 21575 bp, 9 predicted proteins | sample 1568541 | NCBI WGS metagenome assembly OHJK01 (sample SAMEA3879535, study PRJEB24766) | human gut metagenome | biome: human-associated habitat; feature: feces | place: USA | collected 1985/1987
GCGACTTACCAAGGTGCCAATGCCCAAACGGTGCTTAACTCCGTTATCGCTCCGCTGGAGGACCAGATTAACGGTGTGGAAAATATGATGTATATGAGTTCGAGCGCCACCAACAGCGGTTCGGGCGACATCTCCATCTACTTCAAGCAAGGTACCGACCCCGATATGGCAGCGGTGAACGTACAGAACCGCGTTTCCATGGCGCAAGGCTTGCTGCCTGCCGAAGTTACCAAAATCGGTGTAACCACCCGTAAACGCCAGACTTCCATGTTGATGGTATTCTCCATCTATGATGAAAAAGACCAGTACAACATCGAGTTCCTGGAAAACTACGCCAACATCAACCTTATCCCTGAGGTGAAACGTGTCAACGGTGTGGGCGATGCCATGGTATTGGGACAAGACTACTCCATGCGTATCTGGCTGAAACCTGATGTAATGGCCCAATACAAACTTATCCCCAACGATGTGGTTGCCGCCTTGAGCGAACAGAACATCGAAGCGGCTCCCGGCCAGTTGGGTGAGCGCGGTAACCAAACCTACCAGTATACCCTGCGCTACAAAGGACGTCTGCAACAGACTACGGAGTTCGAGAACATTGTCATCAAGGCCTTGGAGAACGGTGAAATACTCCGTCTGAAGGATGTAGCAAATGTGGAACTGGGCCGTCTGTCATACGGATTCAACAATATGGTAAACGGACATAAAGCCGTGAGTTGTATCATTTTCCAGATGGCAGGCAGTAATGCCACGCAGACCATCTCGGATATCGAGGCCCTACTGGACGACTATTCCAGCAAACTGCCCGCCGGCTTGAAGATAAACATTGCACAGAGTGCCAACGACTTCCTCTTCGCTTCCATACATGAGGTAATCAAGACATTGATCGAGGCCTTTATCCTGGTGTTCATCGTAGTGTATATCTTCCTGCAGGATATGCGCTCCACGTTGATTCCCGCCATCGCCATTCCCGTGGCGTTGATTGCCACCTTCTTTGTATTGAAACTGATTGGCTTCAGTATCAACTTGCTGACCCTTTCGGCCATGGTGCTTGCCATTGCGATTGTGGTCGATGATGCCATCGTCGTCGTCGAGGGCGTCCATGCCAAGCTGGACCAGGGCTACAAATCGGCCCGTACAGCTTCCATCGACGCCATGAGTGAACTGGGTGGTGCCATCGTCTCCATTACGTTGGTGATGATGTCCGTATTCGTTCCCGTGAGCTTCATGGGAGGTACGGCAGGTACTTTCTACCGTCAGTTCGGTTTGACCATGGCGATTGCCATCGGTTTCTCGGCTCTGAACGCCCTGACCTTGAGTCCTGCGCTGTGTGCCATCTTCTTGAAACCTCATAATGGAGGACACGAAAGTCTGAAAGAGCGTGTAGGCGTTGCCGCCAAGGAAGCGCGCAAGATTATGATTGCACGTTATGCCGACTCTATAGGCCGGTTGATGCGTCCCGGCATTACACTGCTCTTCGTGACGGTAGCTATCCTGGGCATGATTTTCGGTCTGTTCAGCTTCAGCGAACACCCCATTCTGTGTAGCTTGATGATTATCATCAGTGTGCTGGCGTTAGCAGGTATGACTACCGACAAGTTCAAACAGTCCTTCAATGACTCATACAACGGTATCCTGGGCAAGTATAAGAAACAAGTGCTGTTCTTCATCCAGAAACGCTGGATATCGGCAGGACTGGTTATCGGCTCTATTGTACTGTTGGGCGTATTCATGCAGATAACCCCGACCGGTATGGTGCCCAACGAAGACACCGGTACCATCATGGGCGCTGTGACACTGCCTCCGGGCACTTCACAAGAACGCGCACAAGAGATTTTGAACCGTGTGGACAGCTTGGTTGCTGCAGACCCTGCCGTACAGTCACGTACCGTTATCTCAGGTTATAGCTTCTTGGGCGGTCAAGGCCCCTCCTACGGTTCACTCATCATCAAGCTGAAGAACTGGGAAGAACGTTCCACGATGCAGAACTCCACGATTGTGTACGCCACTTTGTACATGCGCGCCCAAAAGATTATCAAGGAAGCGCAGGTATTGTTCTTCGCGCCGCCTATGATTCCGGGTTACTCGGCTTCAAGCGACATCGAGTTGAACATGCAGGACAAGACGGGTGGTGATTTGAACCACTTCTTCGACGTGGTGAACAACTATAACGCAGCCCTGGAAGCACGCCCTGAAATCAACTCTGCCAAGACATCCTTCAACCCTCACTTCCCGCAATACCAGCTGGACATTGACGCTGCCGCTTGTAAGAAAGCAGGCATCAGCCCCAATGACATCTTGACTACCTTGCAGGGATATTACGGTGGTTTGTATGCTTCCAACTTCAACAGCTTCGGTAAGATGTACCGCGTAATGGTACAAGCCGAACCTGATGCTACCAAGAATATGGAAACACTGCAAAGCATCAAGGTGCGCAACGGCAACGAGATGGCACCTATCACGCAGTTCATCTCCATCAAGAAAGTATATGGTCCTGACGTCATCAGCCGTTTCAACCTCTACACCTCCATGAAGGTGATGGTGGCTCCCGCATCAGGCTACACTTCCGGTCAGGCTCTGCAAGCCATTGCCGAAGTGGCGCAGGAAAACCTGCCTGCCGGTTTCGGTTATGAGTTGGGAGGTATGGCGCGTGAAGAGGCCGAAACGAGTGGCAGCACTACGGGACTCATCTTCATATTGTGCTTCGTATTCGTTTATCTGTTGCTGAGTGCCCAGTACGAAAGCTACATCCTGCCTTTATCCGTATTGCTGTCCGTGCCGTTCGGTCTGCTGGGTAGCTTCCTCTTTGTAGGCGGTATAGGCGCATTGGGCAGCATCCCGGCACTGAAAATGATTCTGGGTACGATGTCCAATGACATCTATATGCAGATTGCCCTCATCATGTTGATGGGTCTGTTGGCCAAGAATGCCATCTTGATTGTAGAGTTTGCCCTCGAACGCCGCAGAATGGGTATGAGTATCACCTGGGCAGCCGTATTGGGTGCCGCAGCCCGTCTGCGTCCTATCTTGATGACGTCGTTGGCAATGATTGTCGGTCTGCTCCCGCTGATGTTTGCTTCCGGTGCGGGTGCCAACGGTAACCGTACGCTGGGTACGTCTGCCATCGGCGGTATGTTAATCGGTATGATTCTGCAAATCTTCATAGTGCCCGCACTGTTCGTGGCATTCCAGTACTTGCAGGAGAAATTCAAGCCGATGGAATGGGAAGATGTGGACAACTCGGATGCAGAACCGGAGATTGAACAATATACAAAATAGTGATTAACGATTAGCGATTATGAAGAAAATAATATGCCTGATGTGCGCAACTGCTTTATTGAGCAGTTGCCACATCTACAAATCATACGACAGACCCGAAGACATAACAACTGCCGGACTGTATCGCGACACGGCGTCCGTGAACGATACATTAGCCGCAGATACGGCCAACTTCGGTAATCTGCCTTGGAGAGAAGTGTTCACAGACCCGCAGCTGCAGACACTTATCGAGCAAGCACTCACCAACAACGGTGACCTGCGCAGTGCCGCCTTGAACGTGAAACAAGCACAAGCCGCACTGATGTCTGCCCGTCTTGCCTATGCTCCGACGCTTGCCTTGTCTCCGCAAGGAACCGTCAGCAGCTGGGACAAGGGAAAGGCTACACAAATCTACTCCCTGCCCGTCACCGCAAGCTGGCAAATCGACCTCTTCGGCCAACTGCTGAACCCGAAGCGACAAGCAAAGGTTAGCTTGAAGCAGACGCAATTCTACGAACAAGCCGTCCAGACGCAAGTCATCGCCGGCGTAGCCAACATGTACTACACCCTGCTGATGCTGGACCGCCAACTGCAAATCACCGAAGGCACCGTCGAGATTCTGAAAAAGAACCTGCCCGACATACGCCAGAGCATACGCGAAACCGAAAACGCCCTCTGCCTGATGTTGCACCAACCAGCACAGAACATCGCACGCGGTGTGCTGGAAGAGCAACAGCTGCCTACGGAATTTTCAGTAGGTATCCCCTTGCAGTTGCTATCCAACCGTCCGGACGTGAAAGCTGCCGAGATGTCACTGGCTGCCAACTACTATAACACCAATAGCGCCCGTGCCGCTTTCTACCCGCAGATTACATTGAGCGGTTCGGGAGGCTGGACCAATAACTCCGGTGCAGGTATCGTCAACCCGGGCAAACTGCTGGCTTCCGCCATCGGTTCGCTGACGCAACCCTTGTTCTATCGCGGTGCCAACATTGCCCGTCTGAAACAAGCCAAGGCACAAGAGGAGCAGGCTAAGATTCAGTTCCAAACCGCCCTGCTGAATGCCGGAAATGAAGTGAGCAACGCCCTGCACCTGTATCAAATGGAGAAGGACAAAGCTGTTTCACGCACTATTCAAGTAAATTCTGCCCGCCAAGCTGCCTCAGATACAAAAGAATTGTTTAACTTAGGCACGTCGACCTATCTGGAAGTCTTGTCTGCCGAGCAGTCTTACCTCAGCGCACAGCTTGCAGAAGTATCCGACACCTTCAGCAGCATGCAGGCAGTCATCAGTCTGTATCAAGCGCTTGGAGGAGGAAGAGAATAAAATGAGCGATAAGTGATTAGTGATTAGCGATTAATGAAATAGTAAATCCTAATCACTAACCATTTATCACTAATCATTAATCATTAATCGCTAATTACTATGATAAGTCCGTTAGCTTATGTAGATTCTGCCGCAAAAATCGGCAAGAATGTAACCATCCAGCCCTTTGCATTTATCGAAGGGAACGTGGAAATCGGTGATGACTGTATTATTATGTCGGGGGCAAAAATTCTGCACGGTACCCGCATGGGAAAAGGGAACAAGGTGCATCACAATGCCGTTCTGGGTGCCGAACCGCAAGACTTCCATTATACGGGAGAGAACAGCATGCTGATTATCGGTGATAATAACGACATCCGCGAGAACGTGGTTGTCAGCCGTGCTACCCATGCAGGAAGCGCCACCCGCATCGGCAATGAAAACTACCTGATGGATGGTGTACACCTCTGCCACGACGTGCAGATAGGCAACCATTGTGTACTGGGTATCAAGACTACCGTAGCCGGAGAATGTCAGATAGACGACTGCACCATTCTGAGCAGCAACGTCATTCTGCACCAATACTGCCACATTGGAAGTTGGGTACTGATTCAAGCTGGCTGCCGCATATCAAAGGATGTGCCGCCCTATATCATCATGAACGGTAATCCGGCAGAATACCACGGTATCAACGCTGCTGTGCTTCAACACAAACACCAGGTGACCGAACGTGTATTGCGCCATATCGTAAATGCCTACCGTCTGGTATACCAGGGAAACTTCAGCGTGCAGGATGCCTTGCAGAAGATTGAAGACCAAGTACCGATGAGTGACGAGATACACAATATCATCAACTTCATCAAGAATTCCAAAGGAATCGTGAAGTAAACACCCTTCTTCGGGCACGAATCACGCAGACAATACGGATGAATAAATTCTTTTCTGTAAGTCTGCGTAGTTCGTGCCTTTTTCTATATTCCTCTACAATAGTTCCTGCATTATCTTTTACTATTTTTTGATGCATATTCATTCCAGGCAGTATGCTAAGTAAAACAAACTGTTTCCTTTAACTAAACATTTTGTTTCCTTATAGAAAACACTTTGTTTCCCTTAACAAAACAGTTCGTTCCATTATATGAAAACAAAGTGTTTTTCTATACTGAAACAAAGTGTTCTCTAATGCTGGAACAAACTGTTCAGTGTTGTGAACTAACGGATTAAGTATATAAAGGGTATTTATTATACTGTTTCTGTAGACAATGGTCTGTCTTGTCCTATAAAAAACGGGGAAAGAAGCAGGAAGCAACCGGGTACGCTCGGAAGGGTGAGGGTAAAATTTGCCCTCACCCTTTTTATTTGCTCTCACTCACCCTTGAAAGGGCGATGAATAGGGAGTTTCAGAAAAGCGGTGATAGTGGTGAGGGCAGGTTGAGTAATTTTTTGTTCTACTACTACTCGAAATGCAGGGTACCGAAGAACTCCGGGCAATGGAAGTTCGGCTTCTCCAGACCTATCGGATTCCAGGAAAGGAAATGGGGAGTCTGGAGCTTGTCACCGCATTTATAAAAATTGGCACGGAGCGTCTTTCCATCCAACGAAGTGATGTCATGCAGGAAGAAAGCGGAATAAGGGATGACCAGGGCCATTTCCCAGGCACACTCACCTACTCTTTCGTCGAAAGCCTCACGTCCCAAAGAAGCCCAACGCTGTACTTTATCGAGCACCTCTTGCGGGGCATGCTGGCGGTTTCCACGTCCGGCACCTGCCCCAATAAGCAGAGTTCCGGCACAATTACACTCCATATTGTAGTACACTCCGTCACCGGCAGGCACAGAGAAGAACTCTACACACGCATCTTCCCAAACCGGACCGTTATCGTGGCCTGCAACTGCGCGTACACTCGCTTCCCTTACCTTGAAATGCAGCAGAATGGCATCTTCCGTATGCGCTATGCGGAATTCCACATCGGGAGTATAAGGAAAAGCAGCCCAATTCACTGTGTTCACGGGCTGAAACGCCACCTTCTCTTCATCCAGAAGAGCCGGAACCGACTCTACCGGTATATTGGCCACACTTACTTTTTTTACATTCAATTCTTTCATTTTACTATTTTGAGGATTAATTGCAGACAGCGGCAACATGCAAAGAGCTGCCGCTATCGTCATTAAAAACTTTTTCAGATACATGAGTCAATGAATTTTTTCATCTCCGGTGTATGCTCCTCCACGCTCTGCAACAGTTTGAACTGAGCCTTGGTACGCACAAGATTGTGCTCCGGATACTGGATTTTATAATAAGTATCACCGTTGATATAATCTGCCAGGAAGCGTACGCACTGCATGTATGGGAACAAGGCAGCCGCATAAGGCAGATTCTCAATCTCTATCGGCAACAAGAAGGATTTGCCCGATTCCAGATAACCCTTGGTAAATGCCTGGAATATTTCCATATTGAAGTTCACATTATCCAGATTCTTGTCGTCTTCCAACCCCGTGTTGGCACCTGAGCGAAGGAAATCGCCATAATCGGAGAAGATGAAGCTGGGCATCACCGTATCCAGGTCGATGACACAAAGCACCGTACCGTCTTCGTCGAACATCATATTGTTCACTTTCGTATCACAGTGGCATACCCGTTTGGGCAGTTTGCCTTCACGGAACAAGCGTTCTGCCTTGCACATTTCATCGGCACGTTTTTCTATTTCATCCAGGAAGTACCGCACCTCCTGCACACGTCCCGCCGCATCGGCAGCCACAGCATCACGGAGTTGCTTCAGGCGGAACTCCATGTTGTGGAAATCGGGAATTGTCTCGCCCAATGTATCTGGAATGTCGGCAAGCATAGCCTGGAAATTACCGAAGGCAGTTCCCGCATAATAGGAATATTCGGGGTTCACCGTTTCGTAAGTCTTGGCACGGGGAATAAAAGTCATGATACGCCAGTAGTTCTCACCGTCATACCAATAGGTTTTCCCTTCGGCCGTGGGGATGAAATGAAGCACTTTACGCTCGACATCGGCCTCTCCTTTCTCTTCCAGCTTCTTACGGATATGCCCGGTCACAGCCTCGATATTGGACTGTAACATCTCTACATTCTGGAAAATGGCATGATTGATACGTTGCAGAACATAGTCCGGCGCATCGGCCTCAGCGGTGGTCACTTTGTACGTATCGTTAATCAGGCCTGAGCCTAAAGGCTTGATTTCACGAACCGTACCCTGCATTTGAAAATGAGATACAATAGATAAAAGGTCTTTCATGATAATAAATGAATTAATTTGTTTACAAAGATACGCCGATTGCCATCTATCAAAAGACAAGTATCGTTCGGCGCGCTTCCAAAATTATACATTTATCCAAACATAGCCGCAAAAACTGCCTAATAAATAAGAAGTCTTGTACAAAATATACCTATATTTGTAACTGAAACCTTAAAAACTACCCGAAAAGTGCGAACGTTTATCATCCGGCTGCTTCTTGTTTCAGTAAGCATGATTGCTGCAACCCTGCAGGCGCAGAACATCACCTTCAACCATCTGACAACCGACGACGGTCTGTCACAATTCTCCGTGAACAGCCTTTACATCGATGAAAACGGTGTCTTATGGATTGGAACCCGAGAAGGCTTGAACCGTTATGACGGAGAAGACATACAAACTTACAAGCTGCAGAAGAACGACCCTTACAGCCTTTTCTGCAACACCGTGCTGCGCATGGCCGGCAACCGTAACGGAAAAATCTACCTGCTCTGTACGGAAGGAGTAGCCGAGTTCAATCTCGCCACCCAAAGATTCACCACCCTGCTGCAAGGAAATGTGCACAGCATATATTACAAAGAGGCCCTTTTCATCGGAAAACAGAATGAAATCTACCGCTATAACGAGCAGACCGGGAACTTTGACCTCTATTACCAGCTTCCCGGAAAAAGTCTGGAAATCTGCTGTATGCATCTGGACAATGGACAAATGTGGATTGGAACGACCACCGACGGAGCATACCGCCTGCAACTGGACAAGAACGAGCTGACCCACCCCATCCTGAAAGGCAACATCACCAGCATATACCAAGACAGCGAAGGCGAGTTATGGATTGGCAGCTGGGAAGAAGGGCTGCACCATGTAAAGACCGACGGAACCATCGAAATCTTTGAATACGACGCAAAGAACCCTTACAGCATCTCTTCCAACTTCGTGCGAGCCTGCTGTGAAGACAATCTGGGAAACATCTGGATTGGGACATTCAACGGATTGAACCGGTATGACAAAAGTACGGGACTCTTCCAGAACCACACTGCCAGTGATGCCCAGAGCGACGGACTGACACACTCTTCCATCTGGTGCATCGTAAAGGACAACCAAGGAACGCTGTGGCTGGGGACCTACTTTGGCGGCGTCAACTACTTCAACCCCGAGTACGAGATATACAGCCGCTATATGTATTCGCCCATCGAAAAGAAGGGGCTGAGCAATCCGGTTGTAGGCCGCACCATCGAAGACAAGGACGGCAATCTGTGGATTGGCACCGAAGGGGGCGGACTGAACTATTACAACCGCCGTACCCGTGAGTTCAAATGGTTCCGCCCGGAAATCGGTCCCAACAGTATTTCCCATAACAACATCAAGGCTCTCTATTATGATGCCTCCAAAGACATCATCTGGATAGGAACCCATCTGGGCGGACTGAACAGACTGGACATACGCTCGGGGCGATTCACACACTACCGCATGGAAGCAGGTAATCCGGAGACCTTGCCTTCCGACATCATCCGCGATATCGCGCCTTACCAAGACCACCTGGTGATAGCCACCCAAAACGGAATCTGCCTCTTCGACCCTGCCAACGGGAAATGCCAACAACTGTTCCAGGACAGCAAAGAAGGCAAAAAAATCAAGATGGTGGCAGATGTCACTTTCGACAGCAACGGTACGCTCTGGATTGCAGCCACGGGCGAAGGTGTGTTCAGCTACCGTTTCGATACCGGCAAACTGACCAACTACCGCCATGATACTGCCGACCCACACAGCATCAGCAACAACAATGTAAACAACATTACCCAAGACAGCAAAGGCAATCTGTGGTTCGCCACTTCGGGCAGCGGACTGGACTTATACCGCCCTGCCAGCAACGACTTCGAGAACTTTGACCAAGCGAAGAACGGCCTTTCCAGCGACTGTATCTATGAGACGGAGGAATCCCCCACCAGCGGCAAACTGCTGCTCATCACCAACGAGGGCTTCTCCATCTTCGACTACCGGCAAAAGGCATTCCTGAACTACAGTGCCGAAAACGGTTTCCCAATGACTGCCGTCAATGAGAATGCCCTTTGCGTGACCCGTGACGGAGAAATATTCCTGGGAGGCACGCAGGGAATGATTTCTTTCCATGAAATGGAGTTGAACTTCACGCCGAAACCCTACAAAATCATCCTCTCCCGCCTCATTGTGAACGGAACGGAAATACAAGTGGGAGATGAGACCGGTATCCTGCAGCAAGCCTTGTACTGCACCCCCGAGATTACGCTCAACGCTGACCAGTCCATGTTCAGCATAGAGTTTGCCACTTCAAACTATGTAGCCGCCAACAAAGACGACATCATCTATAAGCTGGAAGGCTTCTCCAACGACTGGAACAGTGCCCGTGGACTGCACAACATCACCTATACCAACCTGAATGCCGGAACCTATAACTTGATTATAAAGCCCAACGGAAAAGACGAGAGCCTTTGTCCGCAAGTCCACCTGACCATACACGTGTTGCCTCCCTACTACAAGACTCCCCTTGCCTATCTTATCTACCTGATAGTGACGGGAATCCTGCTCTGGTATCTGGTGCGTACCTACAAGTCCAGAATCAAGTTGCGTGAATCACTGAAGTACGAACAGAAGCACATCCGTGACGTAGAGGCCCTGAACCAGTCAAAGCTACGTTTCTTCACCAACATTTCCCATGAATTCCGCACCCCGCTGACACTCATCGTGGCCCAAGTGGAAACGCTGATGCAACTCCAGAACTTCACGCCTGCCATATATAACAAGGTACTGGGCATCTACAAGAACAGCATACAGCTACGGGAACTCATCACCGAGCTGCTTGACTTCCGCAAGCAGGAACAAGGGCACATGAAGATAAAGGTAAGTCCACACAACATCGTGAACTTCCTATACGAAAACTATCTGCTTTTCCTGGAATATGCCAGCGCCAAACAAATCAGCCTCTACTTCGAGAAGGAAACAGACAGCCTCGAAGTATGGTATGACCAAAAACAGATGCAGAAAGTGATAAACAACCTGCTGTCCAACGCCGTCAAGCATACCAAGGCGGAAGACAGCATCACCCTCAGCATCAAGACCGAAGGCAGCAATGCCGTCATCCGCGTGACCGATACCGGCAGCGGCATAGATGCCCGGGAAGTGGACAAGATATTCGACCGCTTCTACCAGATAGACCAAATGGACTCTACAGATGCAAGCAAGACGGGTACGGGTATCGGCCTGGCATTGACGAAGGGTATCGTGGAGCTCCATCACGGCACCATCCGTGTGGAAAGCGAACTGGGCAAAGGTAGCAGCTTCATCGTAAACCTGCAATTGGGGAACGCACAGTTTGACGAAGAGCAAATAAACAAGAATGCAGACAGTGTGCAACAAATAGAAATTCCCAAACCGGAAAACGATGCCCTGCTCAAGGCGGAGCTGGAAGAGAGTGCTCCCATCAAACGACTCCCGGATGCAAAAATCCTGATAGTGGAAGACAACGACTCCATCCGCGACATGCTGGCAGGTATCTTCAAGCCCTTCTACGAAGTGCTGACTGCGGCCGACGGAGCGGAAGGACTTGCACTGGTGCGCAGCGAAATGCCCAATATCGTAGTCAGCGACGTGGTGATGCCCAACATGTCGGGAACGGAACTGTGCAAACAGATAAAGAGCGACTTCAACACCTGCCATATTCCCGTGGTACTGCTCACGGCACGTACTGCCATCGAACAGAATATCGAGGGACTGCGCATCGGTGCGGATGACTATATCACCAAGCCGTTCAACACCAATCTATTGATTTCGCGCTGCAACAACCTCGTGAACTCGCGCATCCTCCTGCAGGAGAAGTTCAGCAAGCAGCCGCAAGCCTTTGTACAGATGCTTGCCACCAACCCCATAGACAAGGAGATTCTGGACCGTGCCATGGCAGTCATCGAGCAACATCTGGACGATACGGAGTTCAACGTCAACGTCTTTGCCCGTGAAATGGCAATGGCACGCACCAATCTGTTCACCAAGCTGAAGGCTATCACCGGACAAACTCCGAACGACTTTATCCTGACCATCCGCCTGAAGAAAGGCGCTCTAATGCTGCGCAACAATCCGGAGCTGAATATCACTGAAATTGCGGACCGGATCGGTTTCAGTTCTTCACGCTATTTCTCCAAATGCTTCAAGGACATTTACCATGTCAGCCCACTGGCCTACCGCAAAGGAGAGAATGGAGGAGAGGAAAGTACGGAAGACAGTGAAGAGACATCTTAATATTGTACATCAAGCCATCGCATGATACGGTTTGTACTTTTTCTCCCTTCCCTTGTACTTCCTTATACACCCGATTCCATAAAACCTCTTACCTTTGACCTCAGAATTACAATCTAAAGTCAAAGAACTATGAAGCATTTTTCCCCCTTGTGGTCTCTGATTCCCGGTGCAGCCCTGATAGCGGGATGCGGAAGCCAACCTAAAGACAAGACTTCGGAGCACTCGCCGCAGAAGCCCAATGTAGTATATCTGATTGCTGATGACCTGGGTATCGGCGACCTGAGCTGTTACGGTGCCACCAAAGTAAGCACTCCCAACATTGACCGCCTTGCCGGACAAGGCATGCAGTTTACCAACGCTTATGCCACTTCTTCCACCAGCACCCCTTCCCGCTTCGGCCTGCTGACAGGCATGTATCCCTGGCGACAGAAGAATACCGGCATCGCTCCGGGCAATTCCGAACTCATCATCGATACCGCCTGCGTCACTATGGCCGATATGTTCAAGGAAGAAGGCTACGCCACTGCAGCAGTGGGCAAGTGGCACCTCGGCCTGGGCCCTAAAGGCGGTACAGACTTCAACCACTCCATCAAACCGAACACCCAAGACATCGGCTTTGACTATGAATACATCATCCCCGCTACCGTCGACCGCGTTCCCTGCGTCTTTGTAGAGAACGGACATGTAGTGGGCCTCGACCCCAACGACCCTATCACTGTGAGCTACGACCACAAGGTCGGTGACTGGCCCACCGGTCTCGAAAACCCCGAACTCGTCAAGATGAAACCCAGCCAAGGGCACAATAACACCATCATCAACGGCATCCCCCGCATCGGCTGGATGACCGGCGGCAAATCCGCCCTTTGGACAGACGAAGACATTGCCGACGTGATTACAGACAAGGCCAAGAACTTCATCACAGCCCATAAAGACGAACCTTTCTTCCTTTATATGGGTACGCAAGATGTACATGTTCCCCGCGTGCCACATCCGCGTTTCGCCGGCAAGAGTGGTTTGGGCGTACGTGGCGACGTCATCCTCCAGCTGGACTGGACCGTGGGTGAAATCATGCACACTTTGGACAGCCTCGGCATTGCCGACAACACCATTTTTGTATTCTGCAGTGACAACGGTCCCGTCATAGACGACGGCTATCAGGACCAGGCACGCGAACTGCTGAACGGCCATACTCCCATGAAGCACTACCGCGGTGGGAAGTACAGCGCTTTCGATGCCGGTACCCGCATTCCCTTCATTGTACGCTGGCCCAATGGCATCAAGCCCGGCAAACAACAAGCCCCCTTCTCCATGATTGATGTATACGCTTCACTCGCCGCCCTGCTGGACCATCCGCTGGAAGCAAGCATCGCTCCCGACAGCCGCGACCAGCTCAACAACTTCCTGGGAACCGATACTGCCGGATGTGACTATATTGTACAACAGAATCTGGACAATACACTCTCCATTATCCAAGGAGACTGGAAATACATAGAGCCCAGCGACAAGCCGGCACTGGAGTATTGGACGAAAACAGAAATGGGAAACGCCCCGCAGCCCCAACTGTACAATCTTTCCATTGATCCGTCCGAAAAAGACAATGTGGCAGAAGCCCATCCGGACAAGGTAAAAACGCTCTCTGCCCTACTGGAAGAGGTGAAGGAAGCAAAGAACCAAAGTGAAAGGGAATAAAAGTACAAGAGTGGTATAGTTCGCAAGTTTTGTACGAATTCGTACTTTTTGCGAACTATTAACTAATGCATTTGTATATTCCATCCCCTACATTTGCGATGTGATTCAACTCTGAAGTGAGTACAAAACAAAGAAACAACCTTTATTAATAACTAATTAAATTAATATTTATGAAACAGAAATCCAGCTTCTTTAAAGCATTAGGTATTATGTTGCTTTCTGTCCTATTTGCCACGCAGGCCAATGCACAGAATCTCACAGTAACAGGTACAGTGACTGACAACTTAGGTCCGGTGATTGGTGCTTCTATCCAGGTGGAAGGAACAAGTAACGGATGTATCACAGACATTGACGGAAACTACACCCTTCCCAATGTTCCGGCAAACGCAACTCTCGTATTCTCCTATATCGGATATCAGACACAAAAGATTGCCGTAGGCGGAAAGACCAAAATCGACGTAAAACTGGCAGAAGACAGCCAATTGCTGCAGGAAGTTGTCGTAGTGGGTTACGGCGTTCAACGTAAGAGTGACCTGACCGGTGCAGTTGCTTCTGTAAAAGCAGCAGATGCATTGAAGAATACCCCGACTGGTAATGTATCCGATGCATTGCAGGGACGTATGGCCGGTGTATCAGTTCTCTCTGGTTCCGGTAATCCTACTGAAGACAATACCATCCGTGTACGTGGTATCAACTCTATCACAGCAGAAACCGGTCCTTTGGTTGTTATCGACGGTTTCATCGGTGGTTCCCTTCAGTCGTTGAATCCTTCCGATATTCAATCTATCGAAGTATTGAAAGACGCATCTGCAACAGCTGTTTACGGTTCTCGCGGTGCAAACGGTGTAATCTTGGTTACTACCAAAAACCCATCCCAAGACAAATTGACCGTATCTTTTAATGCATTTGCCAACATCAAGACTGTAGCCAAGTATGCTGATAATCTTTCTACCTATGAATATGCCAACCTGGTTAATGACTATGGTAAGGAATATTTTGGATACGGCGACAATCACTATTATAGTGCAGAGCAATTAGCAGCCTTCAAGTCTGGCAAAGCAGGTTATGATTACTCAAGAGAAATCTTCCGCAGCCCTGCCGTTACACAGAACTATGAAATGTCTATTGCAGGTGGTGGCGAAAAGACTACTTTCCTGGCATCTCTCCGCTATCAAAACGATGAAGGTATCATCAAGGAGTCAAGTAGCCAAATCTACAGCTGGCGTTTGAAAGTAGATACCAAAATCAAGAAGTGGCTGAAAGCTGGTATGAACATCTATGGTCACTACAGAGAAACAAGTACTCCACGTGTCAATGAATATGATGGTTTAATCCAACAAGCAATGTACTTTCCCAGTACTATTGAACCGCAAGATGAAGATGGAAACTACAATAATTCATTTTTTGAGGGTAGTTCAACTTACAATCCAATGGGGCATATTTGGGAAGCAGACAATGCCAACAAGACAATAAATAATCGTATACAAGGTTATGTCCAGTTTGACATCATGGACGGTTTGAGCTTCCGCTCACAACTGGGAGTTCTGCTTGACAATAGACTAAACACTTCCGTACAAAATGACAAAAGTTACTATGCTTTCAAGAATAGCAATTTATCGCAAGGTCAAGCACGTAGTTACTGGAACACTTCCTGGTTAAACACCAACACATTAAGTTATGTAAAAGAATTTAATGCTAATCATCGTGTCAACGCAACTGCTGTTTTCGAACAGTCTTATGATAATAATTTCAATCATACCGGTACTGCTTATGGTTTGGATTATATTGATAGGATCGGTATAAACAACTTGGCATGGTCAAATGCAGAGCTTGCTACCAATAGCTCCGACCGTGTTATCAATACATTAATGTCAGGTATGTTACGTGTAAACTACGTATTTATGAACCGTTACATGGTTACTGCATCTATTCGCGCAGATGGTTCTTCACGTCTTGTTGATAAATGGAGCTATTTCCCATCTGCAGCTTTGGCTTGGGACTTGAAACAAGAAAGTTTTTTGAAAGACAACAGCTTTATCGACCAATTGAAACTCCGCCTCGGTTATGGTTCTGTAGGTAACCAAGCTGTAGAAGCTTACCGCCCCTATTCCAAACGTACTCCAATAAGAAATAGTGATGGCTCCACCTCTTATAAAGTAGACCGCCCTGCTGCTCCTTACCTAAAATGGGAACGTAACGACCAGTTCAATGCAGGTGTTGATTTTGGTATACTCAACGGTCGCATACGCTTGACTGCCGATTGGTATAGCAAATTATCCAAAGATATTTTGTTGGATCTGGCACAACCAACACACATGGGATTTCCCTCATTGTTGATGAACTCTGGCGAAATCAAGAATACTGGTATAGAGTTCACAATCAGTGCAGACCCATTTACCGGTAAAGGCTTCAGCTGGCATACCGACGTTACTTTATCGCATAATAAAGGAACTTTCAACAGCATACCTACAGCTAACCATCGCCAACAGCAAGCCGGAAGTTTCCAAAATCAATTATTCCAGATGATTGAAGGTGAAAAATTAGGTACATTCTGGGGATATACTTTCGGAGGTATCTGGCAGGAAGATGAAGTGAACGCTCCATTCGTAGACGCCAACGGTCAAACAAATGGCAAAACAAACGGTGAAGTCTATAAAGTCGTAGCTGGTAACTCTAAATATGTAGATACCAATAAAGACGGAGTACTGAATGATGCAGACCAAGGTATCATCGGCTGTGGTCAACCGACATTTAACTGGGGTTGGAACAATAGCTTCAATTACAAGAATTTTGATTTCTCATTCTTTATGGTAGGTTTCCATGGCTTTGATATATACAATGCAACTCATCAAATGGGATTCAATACAGTTTCCGGTCAGAACATGGCTGCAGTAACTCCAATGCGTGACTTCTTGAACCGTTGGACGCCAACCAATACAAATACAGATGTACCGGGTTTCGTACAAGGAGGCACAGAAAACAAAGTATTCAGCAGTCGTTTTGTAGAAAATGGAAGCTTTATCAAGATGAAAAGTATCACCTTGGGTTACACTTTGCCCGAATTAGCCTGCAAATCACTTGGTATCAGCAATCTCCGACTTTATGTTTCCATCCAGAATCCGTTCCATATCACCAACTATTCCGGTCTGGATCCTGAAGCAACAATGGGAAGCCCACTGATACAAGGTGTTGATTGGGGCTCATATCCTAACAGCCGTAATTATCTGATTGGTTTAAATTTTGCATTCTAATGATTTACCTTTTAAACAAGAATAATATGAAAAAATTAGCATATATAGCAACAATAGCCTGCAGTATGTTCCTGACAACTTCTTGTGTAGACCTGACCCAAGAGCCACAGTCTTTCATTACTGATGAAGATTACATTGCCAGCATGGACCTAACAGGTCTTCAACAAGCTGCAACAGGACTTTATAACGATTTATGGAATGGGAACTATGGTTTTAACTGCCGTTTACAACGCATAAATGTATGTGCAGATGATATTACTTATCGTGCGGCAAAAGCAAATAATGAATTGGCCAATTACTATAGACTATCTCCCAATATCACAGCCAACACTGCAGATTTCGATACTACTTGGTCACTATTTTTTGCCGTTATCAACCACTCCAATACACTTATTAATAAGACGGTATTACCGGAAAATGCAGACCAAGCCAAGAAGTTTGAAGAAGTATTAGGAGAAGCTTACTTCCTCCGTGGACTTTCTTATTTTTATTTGGTACGCATGTATGGTGATGTACCCCTAATTCTAGCAGAAACAGACGCTTCAACGTACATGCCGAGAACTGCTGTTGCAGAAATCTATGATCAAGCGATTATTCCTAGCTTGAAAAAAGCAGTAGAAATATTACCGGCAAAAAGTCGCAGCGGCTTCAGCTCTACTCCTTCCAAATGGGCAGCCGAAGCTTGTCTGGCAGACGCTTACATGACAATGGCCGGTTGGCCTTTGAAAAGAGGACAAGAGTATTACTCACTGGCAGCGGCTGCAGCTAAAGACATCATAGACAACTCTGGTTTGTACCTGACCGAAGAATATGCAGAATTGTGGAAAGAAGCCAATAAAGCACAACCCAATGAAGTAATGTTTGCCATCCACCATAATGCGAAGATGAAGACGGCAAGTAACTATGGAAAGTCTTACTACCCCAGCGATTTTGCCCCCAATGCCGGTTGGTCTGACTACTATGCAAACGAAAGCTTCTTTCTAAATTATCCGGATGATGCACGTAAAGAGTGGAATTATATGACAGAATGGGAAACTAAAAACGGTCATGTCACTTATAAAGAAAGTGCCGATAAGCTTCCCGCCATTTCCAAGTATTATGACTATGACAACGGCGCACCCGGTAAGAGTGCCCAAGCTAATGGTATCACTTGTATCTACCGTTACGCCGATGTCCTGCTGATGTACGCAGAAGCTTCCACCCGTGCCACAAACAGTGTAAACGCACAAGCTTTGGATGCCATTCAGAAAGTACAGAAACGTGCCGGTTATGCACAAGACCAGCTGACCACAACTACTGATCCTACAGCTTTCACAACAGCTGTATTCAACGAACGCGGTTGGGAATTCTTTGCAGAAATGAAACGTTGGTTCGAACTTGTTCGTCTGGAAAAGGTAAGTGAAGTTAGAGCCGAGACTTGGAATGGTTCGCTTTTCCAAAGCAACAACCATTATTACTTCCCCATACCTTATCAGCAAATCCGTCTGACACAGTGGACTAATAATGCAGGCTACTAATACTGATAAAAACGTAATAACACAAAACTTCTAACCTTATTTATCAAGAAATCAAATAGACCTTAATCAATTTGATATGTACGAAAGGGAGGGGCCGTGAGGTTCCTCCCTTTTATTTATCAATACAATGTAATACTACCCAAACAACATCCAACTAAATCAGGGAAAAGACATCCAGCTGGAAACTAAAAGCTTCATGCTGAAAACTAACAATATAAGACTATCCCTAATAGATAAAACAACGATATCACTCTATTTCCAATACTCTCATTAGAGCGTGATAGATAGGTATGAAAAAACACCTATCACACCCTAATAAATTTATAATCACATATATACTCCTTTGCGTGATAGCGTGACAGATGTTTTTATTTTTTTGTGTAGAAACAAAAATACCAGTAAATGCTATTTCTTTTCCGTACTTTCAAAGTGGCGTTGCTGCTGTTCCACCTGCTTCATTTCATTGATACGTTCCTGCTCTTCCCTGGCAAGGCGCTCTATTTCATTGAAGTCAATCTCTCCGACTTCAGTTTTTCCAAAGATTTCCGTCTTTTGCGGAACCGGAAGCTCTCTATACAAGGCTACACGTTCCGCAGGCAAAGTAGCTATTTCAATCACTGCCTGGGGATGGAACTGTATACCTGGATGCAAAAGACGTGCTTTTATTTTGATAGTACCTGCTTTCGTTGTTGTACGGATCAGTGCAGGTGCAGTCCCCCAACGACTGACACGGGGATTGGCTTCTACCTCTCTTCCACCGACCAACTCTCCTTCTCCTTCCACCTCAAAAATAACGGTTTCTTGAGAAAGGCGCTTTACATAGCCATCCTTATCGGTAATGGAAGCAATCACCGTGACCATATCCGAACCATTGGCACGCAGGGGCAGTCCAGAATCAACAGTCAGTACAAGCTGTTCATTACGTTTGGAAGGCATATTCTTGGTCCTAGCAACAATCTTGCCATCCAGGAATCCCTCAGCCACAATACTACATTGTTCCGGTTTCCCGGCCCGATGAAGTGCCCGGACATCCACAAAGCTATAAGCACCCTTAAAAACAACGGGAGGATGACGAATCCCCTTCTCCTCCAGCAACGGCACTTGCACAAGGGTGTCTTTTTCGTTCACAATGACACGTACACTATCACAGTTGGTATAAACCACTATATCCTCGGGGGAAAAAGGAGTCATGGCATTAGCTATATACACCATCGGCCCACTATCAGCCTGCTCCAAGTGCAGGTGCGGATCACGCTGGCTCATCATCATGTAATAGGAATACTTTGGCTGACGGAACATATCCATCAGTCCTCCCCAGAAAGGGTCAGGATGATAACCACGCTGGTGGTCAAACGAATGCCACAAGGCACCGAGGAGATTTGTAGAACTGATCAACCGTAAGAGAGCCGCCATAATCCTTGCGGGCATAGTGCTGGGCCTGGCGAATCTGTGGCTCTTCACCCCATTCACGTGCCACACGGCTGTAAGAATTGTGGGAATTCCAGTCATCCACACAGTCACCATACTCCCGGGTAAAGCAGGATTTGCCTGCATTCCGGTAAAACGCCTCGTTCTTGGGGGCTGTATAAACTACATCATATCCCATTGCTCCTTTGCTCTTGTCATCAATGGCAGCATAGCAACCCGGAGCCGGATACTCTTCATGAGTAGCCCGATAGGCATTCTGTGCGAAAGACTCCGGAAAAGCCGTCTCATTAAGTACCGGTTCCCACAGAAGGACAGACGGATGATTACGGTCTCGACGGACCATATTACGGATGTCGGAAAGGATACGTTCTTCAAACACCGGTTCCGGATTCCAGTACTGCCAGCCGGGAGTGGCTACAATAATGAACATGCCCAGTTCATCGCAGGCATCCATAAATGCAGGGTCTTGGGGATAGTGTGCCGAGCGTATAATCCGGAAACCAGCATCACGCATTTTCTTCACGTCCAGCCAATGCAGGTTGTTGGGTACGGCATTCCCGATATAAGCATAGTCCTGATGGCGGTTTACCCCCATCAGCTTGTCTCCGAACGGCTTACCGTTGATATAGAGACCGTCGGCACCGCGAAACTCAATGCTTCGGATACCGATACGGGAAACAACAGCGTCGCACAGCTTGCCGTTAAGATAGACAGAGGTGCGGAGCCGATACAGATTCGGAGTATCGGGATGCCACAAAGACGGATTTCTGACAGTGAGCTGCTGCATGACGTGTCCATCACTTCCGGCAGACAAGCTGAGACTTTTCCTTGTACTGGCCACCTGCTTGCCAACAGCATCCAGCAGGGTTGACTCCACTACCACCCGGCAACCACTCTCTCTATCATTGACGATATGAGTCTTGACATTCACCCGAGCCTTTTGGTCCGACACATCCTCATAGCTGACAAACACGCCTCCCCCAGCCACCTGGCCAGCCTCATTGGCATCGCTTACATGCACGTCACCGGTACAGATAAGATAACAATCACGGTAGATGCCACCAAATACACAAAAATCCATCGTATACTGTTTGCGCCCCGGCGGGAAAGAAGGGTCATCACTGTTATCAGCACATACGGCAACGGTTACCTCATCACCTGGACGCACACCAACAGCAGTCAAATCTATACTCACCGGGAGAAAACCACCGAAGTGCTCCTTTACCTTGTAACCATTGATATAAAAGCTGCTTTTACCCATAACCGCCTCAAAATAGAGGGACAACCGCTTACCTTGATACCGAGTATCGACAGTGAAACGCTTGGAATACCAGGCCGGCCCCTGATAATTGCGAGAACCGCTCGCCTCGGAAGGAACCAGCTGTACGGTATGCGGTAGGTTTACCAGCTCCCACTTGCTGTCATCCAGTTGCAAAGGATCAGCTTTTAAAGGAATATCCCCCCGATGAAAACGCCATCCGGGATTAAAGTCCAATACCTCGCGGCCGGAATTGGGCACCGGATAAAAACTGGCAGCAGAAAAGTGTTCTTGTGCTTGCAGTACACCGATGCAAGCCCAGAAAATAATTAATAAAAGAATCTTT
>OHJK01000643.1_pt1 | contig 20805 bp, 19 predicted proteins | sample 1568541 | NCBI WGS metagenome assembly OHJK01 (sample SAMEA3879535, study PRJEB24766) | human gut metagenome | biome: human-associated habitat; feature: feces | place: USA | collected 1985/1987
GTCATGGACTTTGTGGAGGGCGAAACGCTGAAAGCGCGGCTGGAAAAGGCCGGCCCGCTGCCTTGGGAACAGGCAAAAGGCATTTTCCTTCCCGCCATTCAGGCCATGGAGCAGGTGCATCAGGCTGGCCTTGTCCACCGGGACATCAGCCCGGACAACCTGATGCTGACGCCGGACGGCAAGGTGAAGATTCTGGATTTGGGCGCGGCGAAGGACTTGAGCGTCAACAATGGCGCGTCCTCCATGCAGGTCGCCAAGGGCGGCTTCAGCCCCTTTGAGCAGTATACCCAGCGGGGCAGCTCCGGCCCATGGACGGACGTCTATGCCATGGCCGCCACGGTCTATTACACCCTGACCGGAAAACTGCCGCCCGTCGCCACCGACCGGGTGGTGGAGGACACCATCTCATGGGAGGAACCCGGCCTGAAAGCGTTGTCGGCTCAGGCGCTGGAAGCGCTGCAAAAGGCCATGGTGATATCCGCCAAAAACCGGATGCAGAGCATGGAGGAACTGGAAAAGGGGCTGTACAGCACAACGGTAAAACCGGAACCCGCGCCAGCACCTCAACCGGTGCAGGAAACCAAGCCGGAACCCCAGCCCGCACCAGAAACCAAGCCGGAATCTCAACCAGAGCAGGAGGTCAAACCGGAACCCCAGCCGACACCGGAACCCGCACCTCAGGCCAAGGCGGAAGCGGGTAAGAAATCCGGGAAAAAGCTCTGGATTGCCGCGGCGGCGGTCATTGCCGTCGCGCTGTGCGGAGCGCTGGTATGGGCAAACGCCGGTAAACCCGCCGATGACACCAATACAGCCGCATTTGCAGCGACTACCCCGACCACTGTTCCAACCGTTGCCACAACCGCCGCCCCGACTACCGAAATGCCTGTTTCTATTCCGTCTCCAGCAACCTTACAAAGTCTTGCAGAGGAATATGGAAGGAAAAAAGTTGTGGCCGCTGGCGACCTTTTTACAGTTGGTATAAAGCCTGACGGATCGTGCATTGCAGCGGGAAATCCTAAACCAAATGTTTCGAGTTGGACGGGAATGTGCTCGCTCTCAGCATGTGGGGATACTGTTGCCGGATTGCGCAGTGATGGGACGGTAGTCTGCTCAGATCCAACCTTAAATGTCCGAAACTGGACAGACATTGTGCAAATTGACTATTTTGAGGGATTGTGGGGGGAAGACCGCCACATTGTTGGGCTGACTTCATCCGGAAAAGTCATTGCGGAAGGAACAAATCGGTATGGAGAGTGCGATGTTTCCGGTTGGGAAGATATTGTAGACGTTGCGGCTGGAGCCACTCACACTGTGGGATTACGAAGCGATGGAACCGTGGTCGCATGCGGAAACAACGAGTACGGACAATGCAATGTTTCTGACTGGGTGGGGATTGTTGATGTCGCCGCTGCCAGATATGCCGTTTACGGACTTACTTCAGATGGTCACATTCTTGTGACTGGTCAGAAGCCTTTATATGAAGGGGGGCTCGTGGATGCGGTTCTGGAGGTCCCCACCCCGGAGGTATCTGGCTGGGATAACATTGTTGCAATTCTGGCGTCTTGTGAGGGTGGAGATGGCTGTGATTACGTGGTTGGCATACGTGAGGACGGAACGATCGTGACAAACAGATCAACATGGGCATATCTGGATGATGGAGATATCGAGTCTTTCCAAGATGTCCAGTGTATTGACGTTGCAAGCTGGGGATATACAATCTGTGTGGACAGTTACGGAAAAGTGCGTGCTGTTGGTTGGGATGTTGATGGAACAAGAATTGTAGATACATGGTCACTTATGAAAAAATAATATCTGGTGGGCTTGCCTAACTTAGCAATCCGCCGAAGATTGGAGGAATCCTGCACGAATTCAGGATATCCAGACGTCCGTTTCCCGGCTGGGAGGTTGTACGCAAGCTTGGGCATCACCTGTATCAGCTGAGATCTTGCCATGGAGCGTAAGGTCGCTATCAAGGAATACTATGCAAATTCTCTGATATTGCCCGGTCAAAGCGTTATAGTTGTTATATATTAAAAAACAAAGGAGAGAGGAACATGTATTGTTACAACTGCGGCAAAGAAATCGCGGAAACCGTGAAATTCTGCCCCTATTGCGGAGCAGAACAGAAGCAGCCTCAGCAGCCCGTCCAGCAGCCCCAGCAGCAGGAACCCCAACCGCAGCCCATCCAGCAGCAACCCGCCCAATGGCAGAACCCCCAGCAGCAGGACACTCAATGGCAGGCCCCTCAGCAGCCCACCCAGTGGCAGAACCCTCCGGTGGCGGATAACAGCGGAAAAAACAATTCCTGGCAGTCCAGACTTCCCATCATTCTGGCAGCCGTCGCCCTTGTGGTCGTAGTTCTGCTTGCAGTGCGCGCGTTCCATAACCGCGCCGATGCCCAGAACGAGCTGAAAGCGATCGCGACTACAGAACCTGCCGCTACCGAAGCCGCCCCCACCGAAAAAGTCACGTACACCGAGCCTCCCGCCCCGACGGAAACAGAGGCCCTCACGGACGGCTGGCACACCATAAACGGAAAGCGTTATTACATTCAGGATGGCGAAAAGTATGTAGATCTTCAGGAAATCGACAACGCGCTGTACTACTTCGACGAAGACGGCGCACTGGCTGAGAATGAAGACGTGGACTATTATGGGACTACTTTACATGCAGGCCGCGACGGTATCATAGGAGGAATTACTATTGATGAAATTGGGGGAGAATGGTCAGATGAGTACTACCATTACGGGAATAACGGACGTAGTTCTGTTCTGGAATTATCCTTTGAAGTAGAAGACTGCGATTTCTTCCGGTTCTATCTGGAGGCAGGCGGCTTGCATGGTGCAAAGGTGAATGGAAAGTGGAAAATCTATGTCAGGCACAACGGCAACTGGGAATTTGTACAGGATATCAATTACACAGAGCCAAATGGATATTTTGACATAAAACTCGACGGTTACAAGAACTTTGATGCCATTACTGCTTGCCCGATGGTGCAGGGCAACGCCACCTACTCCGCGGTTTTCTACCTGCAAAACGTACATTGCGTACTGTAATCGTGATCCGGCCGCAAGAACACAAAAAAATACCGCCGGGGCAATTGCCCCGGCGGTAACTCTTTTCAGTATCATACTGAACTCCAATTAAAATCTTTAAAAAAGATTTTAATTGCCTGAAGGGCATGGAGTTCATATGAGACTTGTTTTGTGATTTCTTTCCTTATAAATCACAAAACAGGCAGCGCCGTCAGGCGATGCCTTCCTGATTAAAATTAAGATTTTAATCAGGAAATAGTATCAGGCGCTGCGGAACCGGGCGAGGAAATCCTTTGTTTCCTGCTTCTGCGGGTTTCCAAACACTTCGGAGGGTACGCCTTCCTCACAGATGACGCCCTGACTCATAAACACCACATGATTGCTCACGTCCCGCGCAAAGGCCATCTCGTGGGTCACCACCAGCATGGTCATCCCTTCCCGCGCAAGAGACCGCATGACGTTCAGCACCTCGCCCACCATCTCCGGGTCCAGCGCGGAGGTGGGTTCGTCGAACAGCAGCACCTCCGGATCCATAGCCAGCGCCCGGGCAATGGCTACCCGCTGCTTCTGGCCTCCGGAGATCTGTCGGGGCTTGGCGTTGATGTAGGGCGCCATGCCCACCTTTTCCAGATAGGTCATCGCGTGAGCCCGGGCTTCCTCACGGCTCCGCTTCAGCACCTTCACCTGACCGACCACGCAGTTTTCCAGCACCGTCATATTGTTGAACAGATTGAAGGACTGAAACACCATACCCACATGGGCGCGGTAGGCCGCCGCGTTGACGCCCCGCCCAGCCACGTTCTTGCCGTGGTAGCAGACCTCGCCGGAGGATGGCGTTTCCAGCAGGTTGATGCACCGAAGCAGCGTGCTTTTTCCGGAGCCGGAAGCGCCGATGATGGAGGTCACGTCGCCTTTGGCTACGGTAAAGTCAATGTCCCGGAGCACCTCGTGGCTTCCAAAAGACTTGGAAAGGTGGTTGACCTGTAAAATCACGTCTTCCATATTAGTAATCTCCTTTCGGTCTTCCGGAACCAAACTCGCCGCTGCGCTCGTCGAAGGGCGTCTTGCGGCTGGGGTGGGAATAGGTACCGGCGCTCATGGCCAAAGAGTCCGTACTGACCAGCTCATAATTGTCGCTGCCGTCCAGCCGCTTTTCCAGCAGGCGCAGCAGGAAGGACGCCGCCAGCGTCAGCATCAGATACCCCGCCATCTCGATCACCGCCGAGGGAAAATACAGCAGATTGACGCCCACAATGTTCCGGTGGGTAGCAAAGAACTCCACAAAGCCGATGACGAACATCACGGAGGTGTCCTTGATGTTGATAATAAAGTTGTTGCCGATCTGGGGGATGATGTTCCGCAGCGCCTGAGGCATGATGACGTTCACCATGGTCTGCACATGGGTCATACCGATGGCCTTCGCGCCCTCGGTCTGGCCGGGGTCAATGGAAATAATGCCGCCCCGGACGGATTCGGCCATGTACGCGCCGGTGTTGATGGACACCACGATGATGGCTGCCACCCAGATGCCGCCCATTCCCTTGAAGGCCACCGCGCCGTCGGTGAAGTAGGGCAGGCCGTAGAAGATGAACACCGCCTGTAAGACCATGGGCGTTCCCCGGAACACCTCCACGTAAATCCGGATCAGCGCTCGCAGCAGCTTCAGGAAGAAGCGCTTGACCGGTGGGTCCTGCCGGGTGTAGGGAATGGTGTTGAGAATGCCGCACAGCAGGCCGATCACGCAGCCGATCAGGGTCGCGACCACCGCCAGAACCAGCGTGTTCCGGATGCCGGTAAAATAAGCGCCGGAGTAGGTTTCCCAGAGCTTTCCGATGTCGGTCGTGAGTTTTGCAAGCTTATCCATGAGGCACCTCAGATCGCGGGCTGAACGGCAATCGCCTCGTTCATGATCTGGTTCATGTCCTCCACGGTCATTCCGCTGAGGACCGCATTCATGGCGTCCAGCAAGGTGGTGTTGCCCTTGACCACGGAGATACCGATGTTGATTTCACCGGCGTCTACCTGAAAATTGTCCTCGCTTCCGGAGAAGTCCAGAATCACCAGATTGTCGTAGGTGGCGCAGGCGCCCATAGCGGTGGGCATATCGGTGCAGATGTAATCCACAGTGCCGGAGGTGACGGCCATGACCATGGCCGGAGCCGTTTCGGAAGCGGGCATCAGCTGCGCGCCCTCGATCTGGGGCAGGCAGGTGTCATACCAGATGGTGCCGGTCTGAGCGGTGCAGGAGCCGGAAAGCTGGGAAATGCCGGTGGCGGAGGCCAAGGGGCTATCCTTCCGGGTGACGCAGACGATGGAAGCGTAGAAGTAAGGGCCTGCCATGTCAACTTCCTGAAGCCGCGTCTCGGTCATGGACTGACCGGCAATGACGGCGTCCAGCTGACCGGCGTTCAGCGCGGGAACCAGACCGTCCCAGCCGATGGCCATGATCTCCAGCTCCCAGCCGTTGGCCTCACAGATCTTCTTGGCGATCATGACGTCATAGCCGTTGGCATAAGCGCCGGGGTTGTTGGCGATGGGAACAGCGCCGTTGGAGTCGTCCATCTGGGTCCAGTTGTAGGGGGCGTAGGCACACTCCATGCCCACGGTGAGCACGCCGTCCTCCACGCCGGAGAGAACCACGGAATTGTCCGCGGCTGGCGCGGCAGATGCGGCAGGGGAATCGGAAGCAGAGCTTCCACAGGCGGTCATGGACAGGACCATGAGCAGGGACAGGATAACGGATACGAACTTCTTCATTTTGGGATCGACCTTTCTTTTTTGCATTAAAAAATGAACCGCTTTGGAAAGCGGTCCATGGAAATGCGGAGACCCCACAAAAAGAAAGGAGTGATCCGAACAGCCAATGATAGCGCTTCACAAAGATTTTTTGTGACAGTCCGGCAGATGTTCTCTGACGACCCAGTATGAAAAACCCGGGCAGATTTCCCACACTTCGGCGGTGATCCCTTTCCCCTTCGGCGGCTGCACGACCTTGCCGGAGGGTACTGATGAGTACCGCGCCTCTATCAAGCGATTCAATTTTGAGTGTATCCTAGCATCGCGGTTTCCGATTGTCAATAGCTTTTTCGGTGCATCCGCGTTTTTTGTATAATCTTCCAAATCAGAAGCGAACCCTACCATTCCATTTCGGCGAATCCGGCACATGTCGCACATCTGTGCGCGAATCCCGGCTTGACATTTGCCCCTTCTCCCGGTAAACTGGTTCTATCAAATATACGGAGGAAACAGCGATGGATCACAGGGAATTGGCGGCAGAACTCTTTTTATCCGACAGCAACTGCGCCCAGGCGGTGCTGGAGGCCTTCAGCGACGTAACGGGGCTTGAAAAGAGCTTCGCGGCGAAGCTGGCGTCCTCCTTCGGCGGCGGCATGGGGCGGATGCGGGAGGTCTGCGGTGCGGTCAGCGGGATGCTGATGGTGGCAGGGCTTCTGTACGGCTATGACGACCCCGGCGAGAACGACGTGAACAAAAAAGCCCATTACCGGCTGGTGCAGAACCTTGCGGGGCAGTTCCGGGAGAAGATCGGCAGCATTATCTGCCGGGAGATTCTGGACAATCCGCCATCCGACCCCAATCCCACACCCCGCACGGCGGAATTTTACAAGACCCGCCCCTGCGCCCATATGGTCATGACTGCGGCGGGCATTCTGGACGATTACATTGCGGAGCACCCGGTCACGGAGCAGCAGCTATGAACGACTTTATCTACAATCAGCACGACATTCCCAAAGAGCAGTACCGCTACGGCCTGCGTGCCTCGGCGGACGTGGGCTGCGGATGGGTCGCCACCTGGAATGCCCTGCAAATTCTGGGGTACAAAACGGACATCCCGGCGCTGATCCGCTACTACGAATGGCAGCTGCCCCTGATCCACGGCAACACCGGCACCTCCTTCTGGGGGCCTGCGGTGTGCTTCCGGAAGTGGGGCTTCCCCGTGAAGATCGTCGTGGACACCAAGCGCTTTGACGAAGCGGCCAAAAACGCGGACGCCTGCATCCTGTTCTACCACTGGCGGAATAAATACCGCTTCGGCGCGCACTTCGTGGCGCTCGGTTACAACACCTACCGCAACTCCACCAGCGCGGACAACTACGGCAGCAGCCTTGCGGATTTCCTCCGCAAACGCAAGTATTTTGGCGCCGTCCTGCTGGCCATCAACCGAAAATGAGCAGAAGCACCTCGGCAAAACGTAGAAAAAACCGGCGAAAGTTTGTGAACATTTCACAGTTCGCCCCGAACGTCCCATGGGACTTCCCTTTTCCCGGAAATCCGCCGCTTGCATTTAGCGGGAAAGTGTGATATCCTTATAAAAAGGAGATGAGCCGAATGACTGTCCGGGAATCGGGTGAAATGTATCTTGAGGCTATACTGGTTTTGGCGAAGAAAAGCGGGTATGTCCGCTCCATTGACGTCAGCGAATATCTTGGGTATTCCAAGCCCAGCGTTTCCCGCGCGATGGGCATTCTCCGGGAGGGCGGGTATATCCTCATGGAAAAAGACGGCGCGATCACGCTGACGGATTCCGGGAAAAAACTGGCGGAAACCATCTACGAGCGCCACACGGTGCTCTCGGAGCTGCTGATCCGTCTGGGTGTGGACGAAAAGACCGCCACCGACGATGCGTGCCGGATCGAGCACGTCATCAGCGACGAGTCGTTCCAAGCCATCAAGCAGTACTATTACCAGCACAAAAAGTAAAAAATTCAGGCGGCGCTTAAAAGCGCCGCCTGAACGTTCCTATGGGTTCTGCCGTGTCAGCCCAGCAGTTCCTCAATCTCTGCCTTCGGCATGTAGCCGATGGCCTTGTTCATGACCTTGCCGCGTTCCACGACCACCAGCGTGGGGATGCTGGCGACGCCGAATTCCATGGCAAGCTCCACTTCCTCGTCCACGTTGATCTTGCCCACGGCGATATCCTCCCGCTCCTGAGCGATCTCCTCCACAATGGGGCCGACCATCCGGCACGGGCCGCACCATGGCGCCCAGAAATCCAGCAGCACGGGCTTATCGCTGTTTTTCACCAGCTCGTCGTAATTGGCCTTCGTAATGTGCATGACGGACATAACAATTCCTCCTTGGTATTTTTCTGTGCCTATAGTATACCCTAATTTTGAAAAAAGCGCAAGGGGCGCGTCGAGCGTGCGGACAATTTGACATTTCGCCGCCCATCTGCTATGATACCCTGAAAGAAAAAGGAGGACACCGAATATGGGCAAATGTGAATCCTGCGGCGGCTGCTCCGGGTGCGGTCTGGAGCTGGAGCTTACGGAAGAAGAGATCGGCTTTCTGCACCGGCTGGGAGAGTGCGCCTTTCTGCCGGTGATTCAGGAAAAGGAAGCGCCGGTTTTCCCGGAGGAGCCGGGAAAAGAGCTTCTGCTGCAAATTCTGGAGAAAAAGGGCCTGATTTCCCTTGACTATGACAAGCCCCTGAAAGATTACCATACCCCCGCCTATGACGCCAGTCCCGTCCGGGGCAGCATGGCGCTGACCAAACGGGGACAGGACGTTCTGGAGCTGATGGAATATCAGGGCGTCCGCAGCTAACCATCCGGCGGCGTTTGCCGGAAAAAAGAGACATAGAGAAGTGTTATTTATGAACAACAATGAATACCGCGTGGGCGTCAACCGTGGATTGCCTGTGGGGATGGGATATTTTTCGGTGAGCTTCGGCTTCGGTGCTATGGCCGTGTCTCAGGGCTTGAAAACGCTGGACGCGGTGCTGATCTCCGCCACGAATCTGACAAGCGCGGGGCAGTTCGCGGGGCTGACCCTCATCGTCGCCGCCGCCACGCTGTGGGAAATGGTGCTGACGCAGCTGGTCATCAACAGCCGCTACGCCCTGATGAGTCTGGCGCTGAGCCAGCGGATGGGCGAGAAGATCGGCCTGCTGCCCCGGCTTCTGATCGCGTTTTTCAATACGGATGAAATTTTCGCCCTCGCCATGGCGCGGGAAGCACCCCTGACGGTGCCGTTCCTGCTGGGGCTGGGGACGCTGCCCTTTATCGGCTGGACGCTGGGGACGCTGTGCGGCGCACTGGCCGGGTCGATCCTGCCGCTCTCCATCCGGACGGCGCTGGGGGTCATGCTCTACGGCATGTTCATCGCCATCGTGGTGCCCCCCGCGAAGAAGAACCGGGACATTTTTGTCGCGGTGGTGCTGGCGCTGATCTTCAGCAGCCTGTTTTCCTGGACACCGGGGCTGAAAACCGTTTCCCCGGGACTGTCCATCGTGATCTGCACCGTGGCAGCCGCCGCCATCTGCACCGCGCTGTTCCCGGTGAAGGAAGAGGGGGAAGCGGCATGAACATTTATCTGTACATCCTCGCCATGGCGCTGACGACCTACCTCATCCGCGTCCTGCCCATGACGATCTTCCGCAAGCCCATTAGGAGCCGTTTTTTGCGCTCTTTTTTGTACTACGTTCCCTATTGCTGCCTGACGGCCATGACGTTCCCCTCCATCCTCAGCAGCACCGCTTCTATCTTAAGCGGCGCGGCGGCGCTGGTGGTAGCGGTGATTCTGGCCTACCGGGGCAAGAGTCTGATCGTGGTCGCCCTCAGCAGCAGCGCCGCGGTGCTGGTCGTGGAATGGGCAATGAGCCATTTGTAAAATAACTGTGTATTCCTCCGCTTCGCCTTGACGAGCGGAGGAATCTTTGTTATAATGCGCCGTGAAGAGGGAGTGGTCGGCGCACAACGCGGGACTGAATCGACATACTGGTGAGGCCCCGGTTCAGCCTGAAATGACGAGACTTTTGCAGGCCGGCACAGTCTCTTCGCGTCTTCTGTGCTGACTTGTATTCAGTACGGAGGATTTTTTATGGGAATCGGAGAACTGTTCTTGCTGGCGGTGGGGCTGAGTATGGACGCCTTCGCGGTATCCGTATGCAAGGGTCTTGCCATGAAAAAGGCAACGCTGAAGGCGGAGGCGACCTGCGGCCTCTGGTTCGGCGGCTTCCAGATGCTGATGCCCGTGACCGGCTTTTTCCTTGGCTCGCTGTTTGCCGAAGCCATTGAAGCGTTCGACCACTGGGTTGCCTTCGGTCTGCTGGTCATCATCGGCATCAACATGCTGAAGGAAGCGCTGGAGAAGGAAGACGAATCCGGCGACGACCCGGAAAAGGGCGCCGACCTGTCCGTCAGGACCATGTTTCTCATGGCCGTGGCGACTTCCATAGACGCGCTGGCCGTCGGCATTTCCCTTGCCATGGTCGGCAGCGTGAACATCTGGCTGGCGGCGGCGTTCATCGGTATCTGCACCTGCCTGCTGTCCGCTCTGGGCGTGAAGATCGGCAACGTGTTCGGCAGCCGGTATGAGAAAAAGGCCGAGTTTGCCGGCGGCGTCATTCTGATTCTGCTGGGCGTGAAGATCCTGCTGGAGCATCTGGGGGTTCTGGCGTGAAGCGCACAAAGCGCCGCATGACGCTGTGTAGTGTGCTTCTGCTTTGCAATCTGGTCTTTATCTGGGGCAATTCCCTGCTCCCGGCGGAAGTCTCCGGACAGATCAGCGGCACGCTGAAGGCGCTGCTGGACGGCGTGTTCACCCCCGGCGAAGCGGTTCCCTCCGGCGGCGACGGCCTGCTGCGGAAATTTGCCCACTTTGCCGAGTTCGGCGCGTTGGGACTGCTGCTTGGGTGGCTGTTCGGGATGCTGGGAAAAAAGCGGCTTCCGGCGTTTGCCCTGGGCGTGGCCGCTGCCTGCATCGACGAGACCATCCAGATCTTCGTCCCCGGCCGCAGCCCCGGCATCCGGGACGTGTGCATTGACAGCTGCGGCGCGGCCGCCGGTATGCTCCTGCTGTTTTTGGGGCATGCTTATTGGAAGAGACGATTTACCCGAAATAATTTCAGGAGGAAATGAAACATGAAAAGATTTTTAACTGCAATTCTGGCGGCAGCCATGGCGCTGTCCCTGCTTTCCGGCTGTGCCGGATCCAAGCCCACGGAAACCACCTCCCCCGACAAGGTGGAGGGAACCATGGAGGAGCTGCTGAACGAAATCGTTGCCCAGCAGCCGGTGGAGTTCGACGGCGGCGTCGAGACCATCGACCTCACCGACACCAGCGAGGAAGGGCAGTGGGCCATCAAGAGCAACACCGGTCTGGATAACGCCGGCGTGCTGACGGAGGCCGCGGTGTTCGAGCCGATGATCGGCTCCATCGCCTTTTCCATGGTCATGGTGCGGGTCGCCCCGGGTGAGGACATCAAGTCCGTCGCCGAAGCCATGAAGTCCGGCATCAACCCCCGCAAGTGGGTCTGCGTGGAAGCGGACGACATGCTGGTCACCGGCTACCGTGACGTGGTGATGCTCATCATGCTGGACACCAGCTACGACCTCACCGCCCAGTCCTTTGTGGACGCCTTCGGCAAGGTCGTCGGCGAACCCGAATTTGTGATTTAAGGTTTCCAAAATGGCAGCGATGGAATCGCTGCCATTTTTATAAGAGTTCTCAGGAGCGAACACGCCTATGGTTTTTTCAAGCATTCCCTTCCTATATTATTTCCTCCCGGCGGTGCTGGCGGTGTATTTTCTCACGCCCCGGAAGGGGAAAAACGCCGTTCTGCTCCTTGCCAGCCTGATTTTTTACGGCTGGGGGGAGCTGCGGCTGCTGCCCCTGATGGTGTTCACCATCCTGCTGTGCTACGTCTGCGGCCTGGGCATCGAACGCTCCCGGAAGCGGAAAAAGCTCTGGCTGCTGGCGTCCATCGTCATCAGCGTGGGGCTGCTGGGGGTTTTCAAGTACGCGGACTTCTTCATCGGCAGTCTGAACGCCGTCACCGGCCTGAAAATTCCGCTGCTTCATCTTGCGCTGCCCGTCGGCATCAGCTTTTACACCTTCCAGTGCCTGAGCTACACCATCGACGTCTATCGCGGCAGCGTCCCGGCACAGAAGAACCTCATCAATTTCGGCGCGTATGTCGCCCTGTTCCCCCAGCTGATTGCAGGCCCCATCGTCCGCTATGCAGACATCGCCCGGGAGCTGGAGCACCGGGAGCACAGCTGGGAAAACGCGGCGGTGGGTCTGCGGCGGTTTCTGGTGGGGCTGGGGAAAAAGGTCATCCTTGCGGATAACTTTGCCCTGCTGATCCGGCTGTTCCGACAGAGCGGCGAAAAATCCGTCCTGTTTTACTGGATGTACGCCGTGGCCTTTGCCCTGAACATTTACTTCGACTTTTCCGGCTATTCCGACATGGCCATCGGCCTGGGGCGGGTGCTGGGGTTCCATTTTGTGGAGAATTTCAACTACCCCTACCTCTCCAGAAGCGTCACGGAGTTCTGGCGGCGGTGGCATATCAGCCTTGGCAGCTGGTTCCGGGACTATGTATATATCCCCATGGGCGGCAGCCGGGTCAGCCGCTGGCGGTGGGTTCTGAACATCCTCACCGTGTGGATGCTTACGGGGCTGTGGCACGGCGCGGCGTGGAATTTCGTGCTGTGGGGGCTGCTGTTTGCCGCGCTGCTGCTGGCGGAAAAGTGGATTCCCGTCCTGCAAAGGCTGCCGGGCGTCCTGCGCCATGGGTATGTGCTGCTGGCGGTGGTTCTCAGCTTTGTGCTGTTCAACGCGGACAGTCTTGCCCAGGCGGGGCAGGATTTTGCCGGACTGTTCGGCTTCGGCAGCCTGAGCCTGACCTCCGCCGAGACGCTGTATTATCTCAAAAGCTACGCCGTCCTGTTCGCGCTGGGCATTCTCGGCTCCACGCCGGTGGTGAAAAACGCGGCGCGGCGCATGGACGGGACGAAGGCGGGCGCTGTGCTGGAGGCCGCGGCAATGCTGGCGCTGCTGATCGTCTGCACGGCCTATCTGGTGGACGGCTCCTTCAGCCCGTTCCTGTATTTCCGGTTTTGAGGGGGCGAAGGTATGAAGAATCGAATTTGCGCAATCATGGTTGCGGCCGTCTGGGCGGTGCTGGCTGCGTGGGCATGGCTGGCGCCCAGCCGGGACATTTCCGTCGCGGAGCGCCGTCAGTTGGCGCAGAAGCCCGCCATTCAGACAAAAACGCTGCTGGACGGCAGCTTCATGACGGATTTTGAGGATGCCAGCCTGGATCAGTTCCCCCTGCGGGATACTTTCCGCGAGGCGAAATCCCTGTTCCACCGCTTCGTCCTGCGGCAAAGCGACAAAAGCGGCATTTATATCTCCCAAGGCTATGCTGCGGCACAGGAATATCCCCTGAGCGAAGCCTCGGTCAACCACGCGCTGGAGCGGTTCAGCAGCGTATACGAAACTTACCTTTCTTCTACCGATTCCAGAATTTACCTTGCCATCGTCCCGGACAAGGGCTACTATCTGGCGCAGTCCGCCGGGCAGCTGTCTCTGGACTATGACCGGCTCTTTGCCATGGTGGAGGGCGGAATGCCATGGGCGTCTCCCATCCGCCTGACGGACAGCCTGTCCATTCAGGACTATTACCGCACCGATACCCATTGGCGGCAGGAGCGGCTGCTCCCGGCGGCGCAGACGCTGTGTCAGGCACTGGGGGTGTCTTCTCCCCGGCAGGAGGATTACACCGTCACCCCGCTGGAAAAGCCCTTCTACGGCGTGTACTACGGTCAGGCAGCGCTGCCCATGCAGCCGGACACCATGTACCTGCTGAAAAGCGACCTTCTGGACGACTGTCGGGTGTACGACTACGAAACGGGAGAAACCACCGCTGTCTACGACATGACCAAGCTAAGCAGCAAAGACCTGTACGATGTGTATCTCTCCGGTGCCCGGAGTCTGCTGACCATCGAAAACCCCAACGCGGCCACTGACCGGGAGCTGATTGTATTCCGGGATTCCTTCGGAAGCAGCATGGTTCCGCTGCTGGTAAACGACTACGCCAAGGTGACGCTGGTAGACCTTCGGTACATCCGAAGCGACTATCTGGGGCAGTTTCTGGACTTTCACGGTCAGGACGTGCTGTTCCTCTACAGCACGCTGCTGCTGAACAACAGCGCGGCAATCAAATAAAGCATCAAGGGCGCTCCGATGAAAGCGGAGCGCCCTTGATGCAAAAAAAGTCCACTGTAATCTTGCGACTACAGTGGACCTGGCAGAGGATGAGGGATTCGAACCCCCGCAAACGGAGTCAGAGTCCGGTGTGCTACCGTTACACAAATCCTCTATATAATACCTGGTGGAGACAACAGGACTCGAACCTGTGACCTCATGCGTGTGAAGCATGCGCTCTAACCAGCTGAGCTATGCCTCCATACCGAAGCAGAGCTTATTATACCACGTTTTTCCGGAAAGTCAACCACTTTTTCCGGAATTTCCTTTTTTCTTTTTTGCGCCCCGCCCTGAAAAGGACGGGGCGCATGAGGCTTGTTTACCTGTATGGCTGCACGTATCGTTCATGGCTCAGACTTTGTGGTCGCGCGTGGGCACCGGAGACAAGGCCGAGCATGGCGTAGATCGTAACCACCGAAGAACCACCGTAGCTGATCAACGGCAGGGTCAGACCGATAACGGGCATGACGCCGATGCACATACCGGTGTTGATCATCACCTGGAACATCAGCGCCGACGCGGCGCCGTAGCATACCAGCCGGCGCATATAGTCCTGGCAGTGTATGCCCACATAGATGCACCGGGCGATGATGGCCATTTCCATAATCATGATCGCAAGGCACCCTACAAAGCCCAGCTCTTCGCCCATGGACGAGAAAATATAGTCCGTGTGCCCGGCGAACAGGCTGCCGCTCTGGGTACGGTTGCCGTTGAACAGTCCCTGTCCCGTCAGGCCGCCGCCGGTGAGGGAGCGCAGGTTCATCATGGAGTGATAGCGCTCGTTGATGCCCATGGGGTCGATGGTGTCGTCAACCAGAATCAGAAACCGGTTCTGCTGGTACTCGCCGAGGAACTGCCACAGGATCGGGAACGCCGCCACGATCAGGCCGATGGCCAGGACGAACCACCACAGGCTGACACCGCCGCCGAAGGCCATGCCGATGAAGATAAACACGAAGATCAGGGAAACGCCCGCGTCGCCGGACAGCACCATGTTCAGTCCCACCAGCAGTCCCAGATGAAGGCACATGTGCATAATAGACGGCAGACTGGATATCCGGTTCTGGTGCGCCGACATGACCGAGGCCATAATAACGACATAGGTGATCTTACAGATCTCGGCGGGCTGAACGCTGATGAAGCCCAGGTCGATCCAGCTTCGGTTGCCGGAGTCGTGGTCGGTTCCCAGGGGGCTTATCAGCATGAGAAGCAGCGCACAGTTGAAAGCCACCATCACCATCCGGTGTTCCGAGAGAAAGTCCAGATCAATGGAGGACACCAGCGCGTACATCATGACGCCCAGACCGGTAGCCGCCAGCTGAATGATAATATATTTGAGATTGCCGCCAAACTTATCGGCGGAAGTGGCGCTGGCAATAAAAACGCAGCCAAAACCGGACACGATCAGGCACAGGATCAGCAGAAATATGTCGCCTTTTTTCCAGAAGTCCTTTAATTCATCCAAAAACCGGCTCAAACAACCGCCTCCTTTCCGCTATGGTTTTTCATTATACCATTCTTCCGGGGAAAAGTAAATAGACGAAATGTGAACGTGCCTTTAACATTGCCGGGGGGCGGGGTATAGGGGCCTTCCAAAACGGGCAGAATCCATAAAACCCGGCAAAAAAAAAATGTTATGTCTGATATTACATCCGGTTTTACTTGACAAAATGGGAAAATAGTATTATTCTAAACAGGAATCTGCAAGAATTGGAAACGTTTCAATTTTCCGAAACTGCCGTTTTTCCACCGCCGCAGGGGCGTCTTCTCCCGGATTTCGTCCGGAGTACCCACTCTCAGACGGATGCCGGCAAAAAGTTTCCTGTTTGCCGTTTTCGGGGCGGTTTCAACTGGACATGCTGATCGGAATATGATATACTATCAGAAGTTGGTCTGGACGAAACCGTATCACAAAGCCACAGCGGCGCACCCACTTTAAGAATGGAGAGCTAACATGAACAACAACTGTCTGAACATCCTGAAATGGACAGAGGCACAGCTCAAGTACACCTACGACGTTTCTTTGCAGGAGGCGACCCCTCAGGAGCTGCATGAAGCGCTGGGTCAGGCTGTTATGATGGCCATTTCCGACGATTGGAGCCATTCCAAGAAGACCCGTATGCCCAATCGCAAGGCGTATTACATCTCTGCCGAGTACCTGATCGGCCGTCTGGTGTATTCCAACCTGTTTAATCTGGGAATTCTGGACGAGATGAAGGAACTGTTTGCCGAGCACGGGGTCGACCTGGCGATTCTCGAGGACATCGAGGACGACGCTCTGGGCAACGGTGGCCTTGGCCGTCTGGCGGCCTGCTTCCTGGACAGCGCTGCTTCCACCGATATTCCCCTGTCCGGCTACGGCCTGCGCTACAAGTTCGGTCTGTTCAAGCAGAGCTTTGACGCCGACGGCAGTCAGGTGGAGAACGCCGACGACTGGACAAAGTTCGGCGACCCCTGGTCCTTCCGCCGCTATAACCACACCGTGAAGGTCAAGTTCCCCGATCATACCGTTCTGGCCGTTCCCTACGACGTTCCCGTCATCGGCTACGGCACCGAGAATGTGGGCACGCTGCGCCTGTGGCAGTGCGAGGCCGAGGAGGAGCTGGACTTCAACGCCTTCAACAATCAGGACTATCTGCGGGCGCTGGACGCCAAGAACAAGGCCGAGGACATCACCCGCGTCCTGTACCCCAACGACTCCACATGGGAGGGCAAGCGCCTGCGCATCAAGCAGCAGTATGTGCTGTCGTCTGCGTCCCTGCAGGATATGCTGCGCACCTTCAAAATTGCCCATGGCGATGATCTGAGCCGCTTCGCCGAGTTCTACGCGGTGCAGCTCAACGACACCCATCCCGCCATGTCCATCCCCGAGCTGATCCGCCTGCTGATGGCGGAGGGCATGAGCTTTGACGACGCCTTCAATGTCGCTCAGAAGACCTTCTCCTACACCAACCACACCGTCATGGGCGAGGCACTGGAAAAGTGGCCGCTGGATCTGATGCGCAGCGTGGTTCCCGAGATCGTGGACATCATCTGCCGCATTGACCAGAAGCTCAAGTGGGAGCATCCGGGTCTGTTCATCGTGAAGGACAACACCGCCCACATGGCGAACCTGTCCATTTACGTCGGCTCCTATATCAACGGCGTGGCGGAGATCCACACCCAGATTCTGAAGGACGACTGCTTCAAGGACTGGTACTACGCCTTCCCCGAGCGGTTCCAGAATAAGACCAACGGCATCACCCCCCGCCGCTGGCTGGGTCTGTGCAACCCCGAGCTGACCGCCATGCTGCGGGAAAAGGTGGGCGGCGACTTCCTGAAGAACCTCGACCTCATCGGTGAGCTGAAAGATCAGATCTACGACGAGACCGTGGTGGAATTCAACGATATCAAGCACCTGAAGAAGGAGCAGCTGTGCGCCGTCATCGCCAAACACGAGGGCGTGACGCTGAACCCCGACTTCATCTTCGACGTGCAGGTCAAGCGTCTGCACGAGTACAAGCGCCAGCTGATGAACATTCTGTCCATCGTGGACATCTACTTCCGCCTGAAGGAGGGCCGCCTGCCGGACTTCCATCCCACGGTTTACCTCTTCGGCGCCAAGTCCGCCCCCGGCTACGTCCGCGCCAAGGCCATCATCCGCTATATCAACCGGGTCGCGAAGATGATCAACAACGACCCCACCGTGGCCGACAAGCTGAAAGTGGTATTCGTTCAGAACTACAACTGCTCCTACGCCGAGCATATCATCCCCGCCGCCGACATTTCCGAGCAGATCTCCCCTGCCGGTACGGAAGCCTCCGGCACCGGCAACATGAAGCTGATGCTCAACGGCGCCGTAACGCTGGGTACGCTGGACGGCGCCAATGTGGAGATCGCGCAGGAGGCCGGTCGGGAGAACGAGTATATCTTCGGCCACACCGTGGATGAGATCAACGCCGCCAAGCCCACCTACCACGCCCGGAGCATTTACGACTCCAACGCCGACCTGCGCCGCGCCATCAACACCCTGGTGGACGGCACCGTTCCCACGGACGACGCCCAGAAGGAGCTGTTCCATTCTCTGCTGGACGGCACCGACTGGCATCAGGCCGACCATTACTTCCTGCTGCTGGACTACGCTTCCTACTTCGACACCAAGCTCCAGGCCAACCGGGACTATGCCGACCGCATTGCCTTCGGCCGCAAGTGCCTGATGAACGTGGCCTCCGCCGCCAAGTTCTCCTCCGACCGCACCATCCGTCAGTACGCCGAGGAGATCTGGCACATCAAGCCCACCGAGTATTAAGATTGATTCAAAACACGCCCGATTCTGCAAAGAACCGGGCGCGTTTTCGTATTCAAAAAAGTCAAAACCTTGCACTGCGCGGCGAATTGTGGTATAGTATGTTCAGACGTGAATCCTGGAGGTGCAGACATGAAAGTTCAATTCATCGGCGCGACCCATGAGGTCACTGGCAGCTGTACGCTGCTGGAAGTGAACGGCCGGTACTATCTGGTGGACTGCGGCATGGAGCAGGGGGAGGACATTTTCCAGAATGTCCCGCTGCCCGTCCCGGCGAACGCCATTGAAGCGGTGTTCCTGACCCACGCCCATATCGACCATTCCGGTATGCTCCCCAAGCTGTGCAAGGACGGTTTCCGGGGACAGATCTACGCCACGGAGGCCACCTGCAATCTTTGCCGCATCATGCTCATGGACTCGGCGCACATTCAGGAATCGGAAGCCCAGTGGCGCACCCGCAAGGCCGAGCGCGCCGGGGAACGGGCCGTGGAGCCGGTATACGACACCAACGACGCGGCGGCGGCGCTCCGCCTGCTCCGCCCCTGCCAGTATAACGCCGCCGTTCAGGCCGCGGAGGGCATTATCATCCGCATGACGGACATCGGCCATCTGCTGGGTTCCGCCGCCATCGAAATGTGGCTGACGGAGGGGCAGCAGACCCGGAAGATCGTGTTCAGCGGCGACGTGGGCAACGTCAATCAGCCCCTGCTCCGGGACCCCCAGCCTGTTGCGGAGACGGAATATCTGGTCATCGAGTCCACCTACGGCGACCGCCTGCACCCCAAGGAGCGGGGCGATGTGGTGGGCGAGCTGGCCGCCTGCATCCAGCGGGCGCTGGACCGGGGCGGCAATCTGGTCATCCCCGCCTTTGCCGTGGGGCGGACGCAGGAAATGCTCTACGCCATCCGGGAGATCAAGCAGCGGGGTCTGGTGGCGGGACACGACCATTTCCCGGTGTACGTGGACTCCCCTCTGGCCGTGGAAGCGACGGGAATTTTCCTGCAATGCGACCCCACGGACTTTGACGACGAGACGCGGGCCATTCTGAAACAGGGCGTCAACCCCATCTGGTTTGACGGATTGAAGCTGTCCGTTTCCTCCGACGAATCCAAGCTCATCAATACCGACCCCCAGCCCAAGGTCATACTCTCCGCCAGCGGCATGTGCGAGGCGGGCAGAATCCGCCACCATCTGAAGCACAACCTTTGGCGCAAGGAAAGCGTCATCCTGTTCGTGGGCTATCAGGCGGAGGGGTCTCTCGGCTGGAAGCTGGAAAACGGCGCGAAGTCCGTGAAGCTCTTCGGCGAGGACATCGCGGTGAACGCGGAGATCGCCATGCTCCACGGCACCTCCGGCCACGCGGACAAAGAGGGGCTGCTGAACTGGCTGGCAGGCTTCCGGGAAAAGCCCGAGATGGTGTTCGTGAACCATGGCGACGACAGCAGCTGCGAAGCCTTCTGCGCGACCCTGAAATCCATGGGCTACCATGCCGACGCCCCCTACAGCGGCACGGAATACGACCTGATCACCGGCAAGCTCACGACCTACACCGAGGGCGTGAAGATCGACCGGGCGGCCGTCTTCAAGGGCACCCAGCGTGCGAAGCAGATTTACGAGGACATGGTCGCGGCGGCGGAAGCGCTTCTCGCGCTGGTCAAGACCCGCCGCGGGAATACCAACAAGGACAACGCCAAGCTTACGGGGCAGATCATCAGTCTGATTGAAAAGTGGAAGAAATAAGGCAGCAAAACGCCCGGCAGGAATCCATTTCCCGCCGGGCGCTTTTCACACTTTTCTGCTTACTTTAGACTGTATTTCACCGCATATGCCTTGTATTCATCGTCAAAATTCTCGTTCTCCATCCGGGCGGAGCGGATGGCCTCGTGGGTGTTCATGTTGTGGTGGTGCAGGTCGATGATGCACCCGGCGATGTTGGAGCAGTGGTCGCCCACCCGTTCCAGCGCGGTCAGCAGATCCGACCAGACAAATCCGGACTCAATGCTGCAGCTGCCCTGCTGCATCCGCAGAATGTGGTGGATGCGCATTTTCTCCTTCAGATCGTCAATGACCTGTTCCAGCGGCTCCACCCGGTAGGCTTTTTCCAGATCGTCGTCCCGGAACGCCTGAAAGGTCATGTCCACGATTTCCTCCACAGCCCGCAGCAGAACGGACAGCTCATGACGGGCGGCGTCGGACAGCGCCAGATTCTTGCTTTTCAGTTCCTCGGCGGACTCCAAAATGTTCAGAGCGTGGTCTCCGATGCGCTCAAAATCGCTGAGAGCCTTGAGCAGCATGGCGGCTTCGCTGCTGTCGTTTTCGCTGATCTTCAGGGCGCTGAGCTTGACAAGATAGGTGCCAAGGATATCCTCATAATGGTCGGTTTTGCTCTCCCCCTCCCGCACAGCCTGGGCAAGCTCCGGCGTGTAGTTCTGGAGGGCTGCGGCGGCATCCCGCAGGGTCGCGGCGGCCACA
>OHJK01000670.1_pt1 | contig 20378 bp, 25 predicted proteins | sample 1568541 | NCBI WGS metagenome assembly OHJK01 (sample SAMEA3879535, study PRJEB24766) | human gut metagenome | biome: human-associated habitat; feature: feces | place: USA | collected 1985/1987
TTTCGCTCGCTAACAGACCTATATAATAAAATAAATATTTAGATTTATCATGATATCTATTTATCGCTTCAATATCTGGAATTGTAATTGGAATACCTCTAAGAATGTTCAGTGTAACATAATTTTGAGTTGATCCAGAAACAGATGCTTTGATGTAGTTTTCTGTTTTAAGAGATTTCAAAGTACATAAAATAAATTCAGCATAATCTAAACATTTTGAAGTTTTAAATAATGCCATGTTTTTTATAGCATAATCTTTCCTTTTGTTTATTGCATAATGAATAGACCCTATAGTTCCAATCATACTATAAAGAATATCTTTCTCTTCAACAAGACTTCTTTCGTTAATTTTATTAAAATCATCCGTAGATATATTGTATGCTTGACCCAAAAACAAACTATATGGTTTCAAATGAACAGAAGTAATAAGAGGGTAACCACATTTACATGTTTTAGGAGAATCATGAGTTCCATCCTTAACACAACACAGCTCTTCTATAGTCCCTTTTCTCCAACCCTCGGGTAGATTTTCTTCATCAATTCCTTCCACGAAAGTATGGTAATAAATAGCTTGTGCGGTTTCTTCGAGTTTTTGTATAAGTGCCTCATTGTTTGCAATGCGGTGCTCCACAGTCTGATATTCAGACACGATACGGCGCTGCTCCTCGATTGGAGGAACAGGGAGCATTACGTTGCACATATCTTCGTAAGTGAACATTTCACGAACACTACCAAAATTCACAAACGCAACATATCGGAAAAATTCTTTTCGTTTAAACCACATCCACAAATATTCTGTAAGAAGAGTGTTCTTACATTCTTCCTTTATCTTGAAGATAACATACATTTGAGAAAAGATGGCAACTTCTTCTTGCAGACAAGATATGGACCCAATATCAAGACGCGCAGGGTTATATATAAAATATCCTTTATGAGCTATCTTGTAGGTATGAAATGAAACTCCAATTATATTAGCTTTAGAAGGCATTACATTGCCCTCATTATTTATACCACGCAACTCGTCTGCCCCATAATATTCATTTATGTTGCGCTCATTGCATTGTTCTATAAACTCGCCTAATTTTATGTAGCTTTCTTTTATCATTTTAAATCGAGACCAAAAGATGACAACATCTGGAACAAATCTGAACGTGTTTGCTCTTCTTCCTTAAAAAGAAAACCAAGTTCTTTTTGTAACTCAGCTATTTTTTCATCAAAGTTCGTCTTTTCATCTTTGTTTTCAAATCTTATATATTTACTTGGAATTAACGAGAAAGAATTATCTTCAATTTCCTTAATGGTTGCAGCATAACAAAACTCGGGAATATCATGATATTTGTCTTGCCAACCGACCTGTTGCCAAGCATGATAGAAACTTGTTACTTCATCTCGATCTTCTTGAGATAGTTCTATAAATTTCTTTTCATAAGGGATTCCTTTCTGTCTCATATCAAAAAACACGACCTCTTTCTCGCGATCACGATAATGACGTTCCTCGCCGTTCTTCTCTACGCAGCGCGCTTTCTTGTTGTTGTTCAGTATCCAAAGTGTAACACTTATACCTGTAGAGTAGAATAATTTTTGTGGCAAGATGACTATCGCCTCCACCTTTCCCATCTCCAACAGTTTCCTGCGGATAGCCAACTCCGTGCTGTCAGCCGAAAGAGCACCATTAGAAAGGATAAAGCCTGCCACACCGTCGGTGGAGAGCTTAGAGAGAATGTTGAGAATCCATCCGTAGTTGGCGTTGCTCGTAGGCGGCACGTCAAAGCCAGCCCATCGAGGGTCGCTGGTCAGTTCATTTTCCGTGCGCCATCCGCTTTGGTTGAACGGCGGATTAGCCATTATATAGTCAGCCTTCAAGTCCTTATGCTGATCGTTATGGAACGTATCGCCAAGACGTATGTCTGCATTGATGCCACGTATGGCGAGGTTCATGCGTGCCAGCTTGTATGTGGTCTTGGTATATTCTTGTCCGTAGACCGAGATATTCTTCTGGTTGCCATGGTGCGCCTTAACGAACTTCATCGACTGCACGAACATACCGCCCGAACCGCAGCACGGGTCATAAATCTTGCCGTCGTATGGCTCAATCATCTCAGCGATAAGATTCACTATACTCTTCGGCGTGTAGAACTCACCCTTGCCCTTACCCTCAGCAATGGCAAACTTGCCCAGGAAGAACTCGTAGACACGACCGATGATGTCGTTCTCCTCGTCTTTGAGCGTGTCAAGCTTGTTAATCTCGTCGAGCAAGGCGGCAAACTTGGAGCGGTCGAGTCCGAGATTGCTGTAATAGTTGGAAGGCAAAGCACCATCAAGCTGCTTGTTAGACTTCTCGATGTTGGCAAGTGCATCATCTATAATCTGGAAGATATTGTCCTGCTTGGCGTTCTCCATGATATACGACCAACGACATTCTGCAGGGATATAGAACACGTTGTCTTGAGCGTAGAACTCCACCATGTCAGCATAGTCATCGCCGTACTGCTCACAAATCTCCTTATGCTTTTGGTCGAAATGGTCGCCGGCATATTTCAGGAAGATAAGACTCAGCACCACATGCTTGTATTCTGAAGGCTCCACCGATCCGCGCATCTTGTTGCACGACTCCCACAGAGCTTCCTCCATGCTTTTGGTAGGTTTTGCCTTTGTTGCTTTTTTTGCCATTGTTTCTGTATGTATTTTATCAATCAACGATAAGGTCTGTTGTATTAACTGTAATTCAGTTTCAAAATTTAGATTTCAATGATACAAAGTTACAGAAATATTTTCACTAAACCGAGATTTCCAATTATAATCTCGCAAATAATAGATAAAAGGACTTATCCACTATTTTGATTTTGCAGTAAAACATATACGATTGTTAAATAATTATATGTACCTTTGTATAACTTAAACAAATCAAATAGAAATAATTAATTATGAGTACACGATTAAAATTCATTCTAACTTATGTAGGAGGACTAATAACAGGTGTTGTTCTTGTTTTTGTTCTTTTCTTTTGTGCAGCAGCAAACATTTCCAACCCAAGTTCTGAGAACAAAGATTTAGTGTTGTTCGACAAACCAAAACCAGAAGTAATAGAAGGATCATTTAAGGTGGTACAGGTATTGCCTGATGGCAGTGCTTTGGCGACTTATGATGAAATATTCACAAATAAACTTGAAGGAGGATTAAGATATGGCACAGCCGTAAAGTTCTTAGCTACAGAAGAATCAGCATTCTATGACAATCAAATAATCAATTTGTCAAAAGGTGAATGTTTTCGAATAATTGGAACTTATCATTATATGAACGTTGAAGGCAACGAGAAAACAGTTCCTGTTATAGGAATTTTCAAAAAATAAAAAGTCTCTCTAAAAGATATATGAAATATGAAGCGAATAGTATTAACATTTTTCTTATGCATGATAACATGGTTAGGATTTGCAGAAACTCGTAGATATTATTGCGAAGTGAAAGGAATCGAAAAAGAATTGGGAACTGGTCTTAAAATTATTTTCGATTTTGGTGAAAACGCTTCTTATACTATTTGGGGCAGTTTGAGCAGTAAACTAAAATTTGTGGATAAGAATGGTGAGATTATAAATTTTCATAGCATGGTAGATGCCGCCAACTATATGGTAGAAAAAGGTTGGATATTTCAACAAGCTCACTCTTCTGTTTACAGTGGTAAATATATAGAGTGTTGGATATTCTATAAGGACGCAACAAGTCCTCAAGAGGCAAAGAAAGGAATTCTGACTGAGAAGGATTTCAAATCACAATAGTATAAAGCTGCAGTTTCTTACTGACAAAATGCGTTTAATAATTTAGTAAATGAATAGATTAGTTATCATAGGTAACGGATTCGACATCGCACACGGTCTCAAAACTAGTTATATGGATTTCATTAATTGGTATTGGGACAAGCGAGTAAATTCGTTTATTCAAAACGACACAACCGTCTCAGAAGACAGTCTCTGCAAGTTGACCATTATAGGTAAAAATCTTAGTAGTTGGAAAGGGTTTGTTTATGAAAGTAATTACTTTATTAAAGATAAGTTTTCGAGGGAAAAGTTTTCTAGCAATGAAGTGATAGAGTATATTATGGATTCTCCAGATATTTTTTCTTTTGAATGTAGCAAATTCTTTGAAACCATTCTACAGTCAATGAAAACTAAAGGATGGGTAGATATAGAGAACGACTACTATCAGTTATTAAAAAGAGGTACCGACGGTTCAAATTGTAAGTATACGACAAAAGATCTTAATGAACAGATGAAATTTGTTAAAAACAAATTGGTGGAATACCTAAGAACTCTTGTAAACGCTTCTCCGAAGAAAGAAATCGATGAAGTCATACACGCTACCTTTGACTCTTGGGATTTTTCAACTAGAGACATGAAAAGATCTTTAGAAAACCTTGGTCTTTTAGCGTCAGAAGCCGATGAAGTTCATAAAGATAAAAGAAAATATGCACGGAAGCTGAGACCACGTAAAACAATGCTTTTGAGTTTTAACTATACTCCAACGGTAAAAATGTATAGCGGATACGATGATATAACTAACTATATTCATGGGGATTTAGATTATCCTGAGAATATCATCTTTGGGTATGGTGATGAACTTGACAAGGACTACCAAGAAATACTTGATAGAAACGACAATGAGTTGCTTAATTATGTAAAGTCGGTGAAGTATTTGGAAACAAGAAACTACCGGAATTTGCTAGAATTCATAAATTCTGGACTTTTCCAAGTTGTAATATTGGGACATTCCTGCGGTAATTCTGACAGGACTCTATTAAATACGGTCTTTGAGCATCAGAACTGCGTATCTATTAAGCCATATTATCATAAATGGGATGATGGAAGAGATAATTATTTAGATATAGTTCAAAATATATGTAGAAACTTTACAGATATGAAGTTGTTTAGAGATAGGGTCGTCAATAAAGAACAATGTAAAACGATTTAAACGAAAATACATTTGCAAATCAACTTTTGTTGTGGGAGTGGTAATTACCAGTTGGAGTATATGAACTATCGGGACAAAAATAAACCCTACGGGCGGCATCCCATATACGGGAGATGCCGCCTTTCTTTTTTATACAATACATCCCTTTTTACATATACACCTCAATCCCATTCACCTCAAATATACACACGTCTCGAAGTTGCCGGATCTCGTTAGAATCCAGCAGTTTCATTCGTCTTGTGCCTTTGTAGAAGTCATATTTGAGGGAGATGCAGCGGCACCAGTGTTGGATTTCACCGCTGCGAGTCCATAAACGGATGTCGATGGGTTCGGGAGAGTCGAGGATTTTTCTGAGTGTGCTGATGTGGATGGATTGCATTGACGTGGGGATTAGTCAAACGTGCTGTGGAATGGAGTGTCGAAGATGTTGAGCGGTAGTTTGGATGCAGCTGGGAAGCGCTGCTTGGCGTACTTCCACTTGAACTTTATAGGGTTCGTGGCGTTATCAGCATCTGAGACCTCACTGGTGAGGTCAGTAATGATGATTGGCTGCTGCACTCCGGATAACTCGTTGATGTATATCTCATTTGTAAGTAGCAACTGTGAGATATGGTTGGCTTGCTCAAAGGAAAGCATTGAAGACTCCACTTCGTGTTCGTATGCCGACTTGTCGTCATAGAACGTGGTGAGTCCGAGACATGTAGCCGTGGAGCGGTCAAGCGCCAGCTTGCGCTTCGTAACGCAGTTGAGGTGAATAAACTCAATGCAGTTGAACTCGTTGCGGACGGTGAGTGTGAGGTTCGGGGTGCGGTCCGTGATGTAGAAGGTCTTTGCAAGATCTCCACGATGGACGGTGACTTGCAGGAGCTTTCCATTTATTTTCAGTCGCTGCAGGTATTGTTCCGGCATTATGTTGACGGCACACAAGCGCAGCGCTGTATAATTGATAGGGTTTTCTTCAAGCCGGACAACACGCGGTGTCGGTTCACCGACAGCGTGAATGAGACATTCCGTGTAGCAAGTGAGAGTCTTGTTAGGTAGAGCTAAGAACGAAAGTCATTGCACCGCATTGCGTGGCAGCACGAACGATGAAAGTGTGGTGAGGAAGTGGCGCTGTATGTACACTGCCCCACTCCAGTACGGTATATTCAGTCTTGAATAGATGAACGTTCGCTCTGGTGTCATCGCTTCCTCGGTATCGGAGTCTGCCGTGATTACAAAGTTGGCGTGAGTAAGCCTCCGCTCTGCAAGGAAATCCTCTATGATGCTTCGCAGATCATAGAGCGATGCTATCTTGTTGTAAGGGAATAGTTCTGTCTCAAAGATTATTGAAGTACCTGTCTGTACAGCAACGATTACGGAAGCAGCATCGGTGGAGATGTCAATGCGGTCTGGGATGGACGAAGTGAAGCTGAAGTCCTGAGGTGAATATCTGATTGTAAGCATATATTTGAAGATTTTTCTTCAAAGATAAAACCCTTTTATGAACACATAAAAGACCGCTGCGTTTCCCCCCACCCAGCTCGAAGGACAAAGAGGTTTCTTATGGAACGTAGGCAAGTTCGGACTTGCTACGATCTCGCCGCAGTGACATAAGAAAACCCGACTCCTTCGAGCCGGGTGGAAGTGGAAGGCTGCCTAAGCAGCCTTTTCAGCCTTTGGCTTGCGCCCTCTTCTTTTCTTAAGCTTTTCCTCTACTGGAGCTGGCTCCGACTGCTGCACCTCCTGCACCGTGGGAGCTGTGGCTCCCTTTGATAAGACAGGCTGCGCCTCGGCAGAACATTCAAGCGAGCTTGTGTTCTGCACTCGACTTGCACTGTCTTTGGCTTTTGCAATCTCTTGCGAGAGGCGTGCGAGGCAATTATCAGAGATGTTCAATCCCATTCTCTTCTTGAGGAGGAAAGCGAGGCGCATTGCCTTGTAGGCACTTGTGCAATACATCTTGTCTGAGCTGTCTGCGCTTGTGTAAACGACCCATACATTGCTTGTTGACTTGCCAGAATTGGCTTTAGCTGCTAAAATGACATTCTGAGTATTCATAACTATCTTATTTTAAGAGTGAAACAATCTGATTAGTGAATGAGATAGACTTCGATGTAGCTGATGTCTACAAAGCTGTCGGCTGCGAGTGCTTCCGCCTTGGCGCTTGCCTCTGAATGGCTCTCCGCCTCGATTTCATATTCGATATACTCGCCATCCTCTCCATTGATGACAACCTGATAGAGATTGCTCGACAATTCTACCTGTCTTGAACTTCTTTTGTTGAAGTGATATTCTGATTTAAACGTGGTGTGTACCATAATCTTTAAATTTTATTTGTTCGACTTAGAGTGAAGCACCGAAGTGCTTTTGTAATTTTTACGTGCATACAAGTAGCAGCAAGGAGAAGGCATGTAAATGCAAGGGATAGCCAAGATTATTTCATCCTTCGGGCTTGAAAGATTTTGGAATGAGGCAAACCTGCCCCAAAAACTTTTGAAAAAATCTTAGGCTAAGCGTGGAGCGCGACCCTTTCAGAATGCCGCTTGCGCTAACTTTGCAAAGGAAAAATCAGAAAGCATTACATTTGGTAAGTGCTTCACGTCGAACAAATAAAATGATTTGGTACAAAGAACACCACTTCAGAATATTACTCCGGAATAATAAAAGAAGAAGACTGGTGATTTGAATTGTGCAATCTCTGTTGTCATCATAGGATGGGATGGCTACATCTTCCATGATGAAATCGTGGCAGACAGATACCTATCTATTAGGCAAGCAGATAGGTGGATGCGCTTGTGGCTACAAAAATGAACATCAGCAGTATTGAAGTTCATTCACTAATGAGAGTGTGGAACGGATGAGAAAAGGCAAATATGAATACTTGTCATTTTGGTGGCGAAATAAAAGCCGATTCGTCCACAGACAATGACAGGGACGGTGGAACGAGCTACCAAGATAACAGCATGAAAGATGCACAAAGTGCAGGAAAGGCTATGCGCCACGCCTTACTCCTTTGAGAATCGGGATTGGCTACCTTACGTTATAGACTCTCACGCCTGAGAGATTGCAAAAGCCAAAGGTGCGAAGAGCGCAGCGAAGGAGGTGCTGAAGGCGGAGCACACCACTGAAAAAAGAAAAGCCTTCATCCTGCGTTGGGCGCAAGACAAAGGCGTATAGGAAAGGGTGATTAGGCAGTGTTCCGCTTCTTTTTATTTTATATGACTGATTCTTAGTTGAAATGTACCTTTATGTATTCAGGGTCATTGCATGAAACCTCTGTAAGGTCATCTCCTTTTAAGCAGTATTCTTCTTGAAAATAAACAGGAATTTCATTGTGTACGATGTGGTAGTCCGATAATTCTTTTATCGATTTCAATAGCTTTGTTTCAACAATGTCGTTGTCAGCCATATTGATATCGGAATACAAGACAACAATTCTTCCATTTCGATAGAACATTCCAATAAACCCTTTCTTATCATAAGAGATGTCATTGCCGAGACACATATATCGTTTATTTTTTATGTGTTTAAATCGTATATATGTAATAATAGGGTTGTGTTCGTTGATAAAACTATTTAAGATATTGTTTATTTGCTTATTTTTAATAACATTTGTATCACTTGCTATTACTTTGCAAACAAAGTCATCCTCTTTTGCTGGCAATATTTTTCCCTTACTGAATATCCTGTATGTCCTTGTGTTCAGTGGACCTTCATAGTCTATGAGTCCTGTGCTAAGATCATCATACTTTTTAAGTGAATCAGTGCATAACAAAGAAGCAGGAATATTTAGTAAACTGTCAGCCCAACTCCTATTAATGGAATAGTAACATATAAGTTTCCCATCTTTATAGAAAACCTTATCAACAAGTTTACTATAATAAAGTTTCCCAAAGCTTGTTATTTCCATAAATTGCTTTTCGTTTTTATTGTAAAAAAGTATAGAATAAATATGGTCGTTTGGATTATCTTTTATGAAATTAGATAGTAATGAATCCAAAGATTCTTCTATAAATATCTTTGGCGTTTTATTCTTGTCACAACCAGAGACAACAAGTAACGATGCAATTATTATATAAAAGAAAATCTTTTTCATAATTAGTCTATTCTAATGGTAAAATTTAAGAGAATGCATTTGTTCCACTCTAAAAGAAACGTTATTTTCACAATTATATTGCCTTATCTCACTCCACCAATTGCAATTGGATATAAATCATGCTGTGGAAACTTCTCGCAGCCGATATAGAGCGTATCGAAGGCATCGGTGCCGTCGGTACGGTGCTCGAGAAGATCTTTGTTCTCACCAAAAAGGTGCAGATGAAGCGATGCGTAACAGGAGATGATGCCGATGGCTGCTGCCCACAAAGGAAAAGCCCTTGTCCTACGTTGGTTGGGCGCAAGACAAAGGCATTATATGGAAAGACGGATTAGGAGGGCTTCCGCTTCAATGCAAAATATACGTTCTGTTTAATCTGGCTACTTTGTACTCGTTACGAATTATTGCAAGAATTGCAATATTTCTAATTAACACTCGTTATTATAGTAAGAAAGCACAAACTTTGTTGCTTAAATGATGTACTTTATGTAATCACAATAAAGCGATATAAAAAGATGAAACAAACCGATAAAAATATAAAAGAGATACGAATATACCATAGCCTTTGGAAGATTATTCTTCTGACTGTTGGTTGTTTCGCTTTTGCTGCAGGTGGATATTTCATACTCCATGACGCTAATACCTCATGGCCAACAAAAGTATTTGGCGGTATAGGAAGCATGATATTTTTTGGCTGTGGTGGAATGTTTATGTGTATGATGACTTTGTATAACATAATTACCCGTATACCTTTTTTAATAATCTATGATGATAGGCTTGACATTTACGAACAGCGTAAGAGAACATATCGAACAATCTATTTCAAAGATGTGGTGCAATTTCGTCAATTTAGTATATATTCAAACAAGTACATTGCCATTGACTATTGTACAAAACCTTTGATGCGTAAGATGGAAGAATCTTCATGTTTAACCAAACGTGTGATGAAATTCAATGCGTCTGTAACAGGAGCAATAGAAAGCATCCCCGTACAAAATCTGACCATGAGGGGTAAGGAAATATGCAATACATTGAACAATCGAATGAAAATATGGAAATCGCAATGCAATTAAAAATTGTATTGTGAAATTTTTACGATGTTCCAATAATACAGGCCAATATAAAAACAAAAATATCTTTAATCACTTTATTGTATCTCCATAATCAGTTTCCGCTTCTTCCTGTAAATATAAGCATATTACATTCAGATAATCGACAATTTCCTTATGTGTCAAATTTAGTGTTTTTATACAAGAGCTGAATTCCGTAATAACACCTTCTGGATTATAGTCCCCTCGGCTATTAAAGATGAATAATCGTCCCCCTTTGTATACAAAGATTCGTCTTGGAAAATGCGGTCCCATACCCCTGAAGGCATATATTCCATCTCCCCAAAGATAATTATTAGGAGAAATGAGGTTTATGACATTTTTACTTGCATTTGCCTTTTTATATTCATAGTTGTTTTCTATTTGTTCCGCTATACTGTCAGGTAAACACACGCTTTTAAATGAGTCCGAGCATTGGCCCTTAGATATGTAAGGAACAATGCTACAGATAAAGCATAATAGGATTTTATTGATTATCGTTATTTTCATTGTTATTTCTTAATTTACCTCACAAAGTTACACCATAAAAACGGCATTTCCTACGTTTTATTGCATTATCTCACCCCACCCACGCAAATTGGGTACAAATTTGTTGGTGTGTATTATGGAGTATTATCCAAATAATGCAGAACCTTAAAATTTCTGATGTTAATCAGTGGTTGAATACACTTTTCATTAATCTCTTTTTTGTCTACATTGGGGACAATATGCTTTGATACCACTTTATATAAATACAAATTATCTTTTTTGCATCTGAAATAAAAATGACGACTGTACAAATTATCACCACCCCCATAAAGACATTCAAGAATACAGTCATTTCTGTATTTTCGTATATGGGTTTTAAGATTCTTCACGTCTTCAGATGAAGGTAATTTTACGTTTGCAAGATGCCTTCCATTCCTTTTAACGCATAGTAATTTGTAGTTCCCTTCTTCCGAAAAGAAATTGAGCAGTTGTATAGAAAAACATATTTTCTCTTTGATGCATATTTTTATAGTGGATTCAACATCTTTACTTTGTTGCATACCAGTTTTGCTTTTCCCTATTTGACAGGAAAAGATAATACAAATCAAGAATGTCAGGATATATTTCATGGGCTCTTTTGTCATTTGATTTCACAAAGTTACACAATAAAAACGGCAATTCTCCGATTTTATTGCATTATCTCACCCCACCAACGCAAATTGGGTACAAATCGTGCTGTGGAAACTTCTCGCAGCCGATATAGAGGGTGTCGAAGGCATCGGTGCCGTCGGTACGATGTTCGAGAAGGTCTTCTTCGGACTCCGGCTGCTTTTCCATGGACTTGTTTTTGCGGAAGCCGTTGCGCCCACGCTCCACTCCTGCGGACTGGACTGCGAGGATAAGGTCATCGTTGTTTTGGCGGTTGAAGTACGGCATCAGGCGTTGCTTCCCGGCAAAGCCCTGGTTGATGAGAAGATATTTCTCATCGTGTCGCATCGGGTTGCCGAGGTACACGTCAATGACCTGCCATCCATGACGCTCGAACTCATGGACTACCACCCAATGGAAGTCCTGGTCGTTCACGGCATAGTTAGAGCCGAGGGCAGTGGCATCGTAGTAGTAGATGACCGTCTTGTTAGGGTGTGGTGCGTAGTAGGTGCAGAAGTCGGCGACGAGCGCAGGGATTTTGCGCTCGAACTTCACATAGAACGATTTGAGGATGTTCAGGCGGTTGGCACGAGGCTGACCGCACACAATCCAGTTGATGTTAGCATTATAGTCCATACCAATGCAGAGAGGCTGCATAGGGTCGATGTCCGAGTCCGTGCGACAGTCGAGCGAGCTGTTAAGCGTAGAGAACTGGTTGTTGGCGTGGATAGTGTAAAGATCCTGCTGCGCCTCCTTGATGATGCGGTCGTAGCCGAGCGAGTCGAGGTAGTCGAAATCCGACGCATCATACTTATGGTATTCCTGCATTGACGAGTAGAAGCCATCGTGCGAGATGCCAATCTTCTGACATAGGATTGACGTCTGGAACGTCTTTGGCGTGAGGTCGCGCTTCATCTGCCGGATATACTCTTCACCGAGAAGCTGGAGGTTTTCGAGGGTAGAGTATTCCTTGTAGTAGACCGCCACCGAGCGCATCTTGTTAAGCGACTGGTCGAGCCATTTGAGGTAATTAGGCAGATAAGAAGGAATGGGCTTGCGCAGCTCTTTGAGTTGGGCAATGCGCTCCTTCGTCTGCCAAATCTTGTAGATTGTGCCCTTTATGGTGTCAATCAGTTCAGTGTCCATCTTATCCTCGTAGTGCAGAAACCAAGAACCCTTGGTAGTCTGAGGCATATCCGAGAGCACCATCATGCTATGGTTAAAGCTATGGTGCCCGAAGTACGAGCGTATGCCACCATTTGCAGGCAGAGTCTCGTCCTTCAGTTTGTTGTAATCAATGAACTTCGCCTCGTCAATGAGCAGCCATGAAAGCGTGAGCGAGTTGGAAGAGCCAGGGCGGTCCTGACTGATGATGATAGCCACCGAGCCATTATAGAACGTGATTACATGCTCATAGTCAGCCGGTTCGGTGATTGGCTTCGCGAATGACTTCGGCGGTTTTCTGCCTACTACATAGTGAACGCCATTGATATATCCCCAACGCTTCCACGCTGCAAGCAGACCAGGGAGCGTGTTCGTCAAGCCATGCTTGAACGTAGGCACGACGATACCACCAGTGGAGCCAGGCATACGCTGCATGTTACGTAGCACGAAAGGCGAGGCGATGGAGTCCGTCTTGCCAGTGCGTCGTCCAGCCACGATGACCGTAGTCTTCGCGCCGATGTATTGCGTCAGGAGCTGAGGTTTGTTGAAGTACACACGCTTAGAGTGTTGCTTCGCCTCGATGTCCCATAGAGAAGTATCAACTTTGTTCGTCATTGTCTTCAGGCTTAAAGATGTCATCAAGCACAAGATCCGCTTGTTCGTATTCGATATTTTCTGTGTCTGGATGCGACGTGGTAAGCTCCTGAGTGAGCTTTCGGATGCGGTCGTCGATATTCGGAACCGGCGTGATGCCCACAACACGCGGGTCAGTAGTCGGGAAGAACGGTTGGACGACAATCATGTGATACGGCACAGATTGCTCGTCCTCGATGTCGATGCGGTTGAACTTCGCATAAGAAGTGGCAGCTTTCTCCATTGTCTTCGTATCCTTGCGCTTCTTCGCCATCTGATACGTCTCCATGATCATCTCGTTATACCGCCAGCGGTGGAAGTCGCGCGTACACTCCGAGAGATTCGGTAGCAGAGCCTTGACGATTTTTAAGTCCGCATACGCCGTGACTTGCGACAGACCATAGCGACTGCGCAGCTCGTCGACAAACTGACGATCCTTCATGTCAGGGTTGGCGATAGACCATGTGACCATGTCGCGCAACCGCAACAAGTGCTCCACTTGCGGAATGGGGTAACGCTCCTCCAACTCCGCTTTTGCGGTGTAGAGGTCTTGCTTTGCGATTTCTATGATGCTTAATTGCGACATGATTGTTGGTGTTATGGGATAAGCCTCACTAAGCCTCACTAAGCCTTTTTAAGCCTTGGGCGTGAGGGCTGTTTGTGGGCTATTTTGGTGAGCTATTCATCATCCTCCATATCGAGGAGGTTGTTACGAGTGTTTTCAAGAGCGAGTGGAGAGCCGACGTAGGCGAGCTGCATCTCCTGATGCAATAGCTTGACACGCGAAGCAGCCTTGCCACGGTGATAACGCTGCGAAACGGCTGTTGTGCGGTCAGCAATGTCACGGCGTAAATCCTCTGGTGGAACACCGAGAATTACAGCCATATCGCTGATTTTGAGGTAGATTGAAGCATATTGTTCAATCTGTGTTAAAGTTTCTTCTGAATATACCATATTTTAATTGTTTGCACCAGCAGCGTTGATGCGCTGTTGGAAAAGGTCGGTTAGCGGAACGGAATGGTTCTTTATAAGATCCATGACGGACGCATGAAGAGTGTTGAAGATGTCGGGCGAAGTGGAGATGAAGGTGGACTCATGGCGGTTGCCTCGTGTGAGGTTTTGCGAGGTAACGACACTAATCTGTTCACCAGACTCCGCTTGCACGAGAAGGATTTTAGAATGGTTGTCGGCAAGATAGGTGCGCTTCATCGTCTGTGTGATGAACGCCCATAGCTTCAGTGTTTTGTTCGTAGCCTTATGGTCGAGAATAAGATTAAAGGCAGAAATGTTTCCGGACTTCTCGATGAAGAAGAGCCTACGCAGGAACTCCTCGGAGATTGAGAACGAAGTCTGCCAAACCTCCGCTTTGCCAACTTGTCCCAAAATCCACTCCAAAACGTCCGCCACCTGAAGAGCATTGGAGAGATACGCCTGGTGTGGACATTCCGAGAGTGGCTTTAGGATGTCATCTATGTTGATGTTGCGCTTCACTACTTCTTGGATTTAGACTTGGACTTCGGCTTGGAAGGAGTGGCATCCTCGGGCTGCTCAGCTAATTGGTCCGTTGTCGATGGATTAATTTCTGTTTCCTTAGTCTGCTCCTCTTCGCTTTCGTTGGTTTCGGTATTTGCTGCACTTTCTGCCTTTGTCACATAATGGTCATAAGTGTCCCAATTTGCGTGCAACTTTTTATCGAGATTTATAAACTCGTCGAGTAACGGCTTGCGTTCTGCAGCCGGCACCTGCTTAGTAGAGTCCGACAACAAGCGTAGGCGCAAATGGAGTTCACGCATACGGTGAGTGATATCAAGGTTCTCGACATAGAGCGCCTGGATATCCTCAGGCAGCGAGTCGTGATCCGCACGCTTGCCAGCCTTGAAGTCCGTAGCAGGGTTCGTGTCTTTGTTGGAAAACTCTGTTCGACTTGCCACAATAGCATCCACTTGCTCCTGCATGATGTTCACCTCGTCGTGGGCTTCGATCTCACGGCGAACTTTGAGGAAGGCACGTAGCTTGCCTTCGATGAACTCAGCCTTGCCTTTGGGATTGATGCTGAGATTACGATACATTATGGTGTTATTGGTGAGTTGGAGAAGAAGGATTGCACCCTCGTTCCAGTCACGCTCAGCAGATGGCGTGTCGAGCCATTGCTGGAGTTTGTCAGTCAGATTGTTCATATTTTAGAGTTTAACTTTGTTGTTATAACTTAACTTCGTTGAATTGTGGCAGCACTCGGCATAGTTCAAGCAAGCTTGACTCTGCTCTCATTTGCTCACAATTTATTATTTATTCCTGTAAAGAACACACAATTCTTGTGATGTTCGGTAAGCACATTGCGCATTGCCTTCAGCGTAGAGCCAGTAGTAACGAAGTCGTCGAAGACGATGCAGTTAGGCTCTTTGGGGAGATTGTTCATGGTGAACACCGCCCCAATACGTTGTTTGGAATGGCAGAAAGCAACATCCTCGTAGAACGGGATGTTCAGTTGGGAAGCAATCATTTCGCTGATGCGAGTGGCGAAGTTCTTGACGAGATGGCGACGTTTGGGAGTGGTGACGATACACCATGCCCCCGTGTCCAGTTCCTCACCGAGGATGTCACGTATAAGTGGTGAGATGCTATCAGCGAAGAACGCCACCATACTGTCGTCGCCCTTTATATCCGTCAGCGTTCTGCCATACAGCGACTTCTGCCATAGAGAGATGAAGAACGTGTCCGCCCGTCGAGTAAGCCGGACGCGTCGGGTGAAGTCGCACCGCGCTTCAACCGACTTATCCCACGCCTTGCGTTTCTCAATGGCGAAGATATCCTTCTGTTCATGCGTAGCATCCTTTGAGAACAGATCAAGCGGACCCGATAAGTCCGGCACGGAAATGTCATTCAAGAATTCCTGCATGTCCATGGTCAACTATGATTATAACTTTACTCGCCGTTACGCTGCGCAATCAATGTCGCCGTCCTCAGTGGTGATAGTGCCAGTATAGAACGGAGCCGGACACTCGTCCGATGCCTCCACGTTGATAGTGGTGCCGGTGGTGCCAGTGGCACCCTGACCGAGATCCTGCGTGACTGTGGTCTTGGTAGTCCACTTGTCACAACCCACGACACGGTGCTTGCCCTTCATGTCCTCGACGATGAAGACGTTGTCGTTGTTATTGAGGTAAGCAGCTGCAGCCGATGCCGCCTCGCTTACCGACGGATGCACCGCCACGAGTTTGTTGAGCTGCGTCTGTGACGGCAGTTCACCCTGTGCCTCACTTGTGAGCTGCGACTTCTCAGGAAGGATGTCGATGTATTTCCATACAGCGTTTTCCTTCAACGTGAAGGAGCCGTCATAGACAGAAGAAGTGACACGTCCGACCTCGTTATGAGGAAGTTTAGGCCAAACAAGAATATCATTCTTGGATGTATAATAAACACGGCGACGCACACCAGGAAGTTCCGGTGTGCCCATCGCCCATGCAAGAGATTTTTGTACGTCTGTATTAGATGCTGCCATAATTACTATTGTTAAGAGTTAGACTATAAGCCAGCCAATTCAACGACCTTCAGGCGTCGCTTGTCGATAGACTCGAACTGTACACCGAAGAACATGGTGGCGATGTACGAGAGAAGGAACGCATCGAAACGTTCAACGTCAACAGATTCCACGTCGCCCATCTGGTCATAGCCATAAAGCATATTGATCTTTGGCGAGATGTGGATATACTTCGAGTCCGTCTTGTTAGCGAGCGGACAGAAGATAAGTTTGCCGTTAGAACCCTCGACAGTAGGCTGATTGTACTGCGTGTTATACGGAATTCCGCTGTGTGTGAGAAGATAACCCTCGTTATACTTATCCACGAAGTCCTGCGAGCAGTACATGAAGAGAGTCTGCGAGCGAAGACGAGGGTCGAGCGAGAACAGAATCTCCTTAGCCACGTCAACAGCGTTGGCAGAGGTGATGGCATCCGTCAGTTTGAGGTAATTGCCGTTCTCCTTAGCGAGAGCACCAGAAGTAACCTCCTTCTTTGTGATGGTATCGAAGCCATCAAAGAGATCCTGGGTGGTAGTACCGCTTGCGTTGCGCACACCGCTCCAGATAGCATCATTGAGCTTTTCGGAGAGCGACTTGGCGATAAGTCCAAGCACCTCGCGAGCCGTAGGAACAGACTTCTGTCCGTCGCCCTTAGTGGCACCCGTGCCGAGGAGCGTAGAGATAGCCGAGTTAGGCTCGAACTTCGCGACCACCGAACCGAAGAAAGTTTCAAGAGTTCGGAAGTCCAGCTGCAAGTTAACGTCCTCCGAGCGAGTTGGCGAGTAAGGAGCGAACTGTGCCGAAGCGTTGAGCGTGCCCACACTCTCCTTGTAGCGGATGCCAGGGCGACCGGTCATAAACTTAAGAGTCTCGTCGCAGCCGATAATCGGCAGACGAAGGAAGTCAGAACGCCACTTTCGAGCAGCATCCTTGTATTCTTGTAGGGTAAATTGTAGTTTTCCTGCCATGATATGGAGTTTTGAATTTTGATTTTTGAGTGTTGAATTATCGGCGATGCCGATTTGGAGTTATTCAATTTTGAATTATGATTAGTGAGGTATGGAGGCGAGACTTATGGCAAGGAGTCAAAGAGAGCCTGAGCCGAGTTGGTGGTGTCGTAGAACTTCTCGATGTCAGACTTTTCGGTGTTGGTGCCACCGTCCTTCTTGTCATCAACAACCGTGTTTGTAGTGTCAGCAGGGAGCTTTTTCAGTTTCTCCTCCAGTTCGCTGTTAGCCTTAGTCAGACGGTCAACGTCAGCAGAGAGATTGGTGATTTCCTTGTACTTCGCTGTGATGTCCGCCTCGATAGAGTCGAGCTGTGCTGTGGTAAGCGTAACCTTGTCGTCGTTAGCTTCCAGCGAGTCGCAAGCGAGAGTCTTGCAAATGTTAGAATAGGTCTTTTTCATTTTTTCATCAGAAGATATGGTTGGAACAATTTTATTTGGCTTCTCTTGCGAGTGGAAAACAGAGGCACAAGCCTGCAGGAATCGTCTGAACGCCGTGATGTCTTCCGACTTCGTGTCGGTCAGCATCTTAGGAAGCGGTATGCCGTGAGCGGTAAAGTCCGCAGCAATAGCCTCCGTAAGAACTGGAGCCGACTCATCATCAAACTCCGTGAGTTCATCAACGAAGCCCCAAGCCAGTGCCTCCTGTGCCGTCAGCCATCCACCCATTTTCATGAGCTCCAGCAAGTCGGCAGATTTCTTCTTGCATCGTCCGGCATACATCTCCGCGACGTTGGCATCCAGCTTGTTAAGGTCAGACTTCTGCTTTTCCAGATTGTCGATGAGATTCTGCATATCCGTAGCGTTCAAGCTGCCCCACTCGAAGAACGACTGCGAGCACTGGTGCACGAGATACATAGCCGAGTGATCCATGGTGATACGCTTGGCACCCATTGACGCGATGGTGGCGGCACTGGCGTTCATGCCCACAAAGTGGACGTGAACATTGCCGTGTCGCCTGAATGCAGATGATATAGAGAGAGCGGTGTTGAGCTGTCCGCCGAGAGAGTCGATGAGAACAGCAACCTCCTTGTCGGTGTTCTTGTTTAGGACGAAATCGACGTAGTCAGAATCGAAGTCCCACCCACCGACGTAGCCTTTAAGATGGAGATTGTATTTTGTCTTTGCCATGATTGTCAAAAATTGTTTGAGGGCAAAGATATATTATATAATAATGTTGGAGAAAGACAAAAAAATTGTATTTTTGCGATGTAAAACGATAAACTTATGGTGAGAGACATTGTAATCATATTGATAATTCTGATAGGCGTATATTTTTGTATTCGCAGATTATATCATTTTGCATTAATTGCAATAGTATTTTTATTTGCACTATTGGGGCAATCACGCAGAAGTTATCGCAAACTGCGAATTATCTATTGGAAGAAGGTGGGGCGCAAAAACAGGACGAAGAAAAAATAGCCTTTTCAAAAACTCAACCGATTTCGGCTGTATCTTTTGTAACATTGTAAACAAGAAACGAAAATACTGATTATCAACACTTTAAGTTTTGACGCAATGTTTCAACTGCATACAAAATGTTACAAAAAGGCATGAAAAAAGGCGCTCATCACGCCGTGCATGGCACCAGTGCCACTTTGTTTGTATATGATATGGTGTATTTCGTAGCAGCCGAATCACCATCCACCTTGCCAGTGGAGTCGTCTACCTTGATGACAGGATAAGGTTTGTCAGCTGTGCCGATGAGATACTGCTTTCCATCCACCGTCTGGATGACGAAAGCAAGATGCTCACGAGCTGGCAGCTGCGAAGTAGTAGAGAAAGAAAGTTTCACCTTTTCCAAAGTATCGTTATTGTCAAACTGCGTCTCCATTTCACAAACGGCATCTCCGATATGCGGAATGAGGAAAGTGTCAGCGAACACTCCGACAGGAGCATCCGCCAACGCTTTCTGTGTGATGCTTGCCATGAGCGACGAGGCAAACACGTAATATATATTGATGATTCCGGGAAGACGTTGCATATTATTCTACTATTTCTTCAGTTTCAACCTTGTTATTGCTACCGTTTTTTATCGTGCTGTTTTTTCGTTTGCATTGGTTAGTAAGATAATTCTTACGCAAGCGTTGGTATATTTTCGCGATGGAGTCCCAGCAAGTGCCGTCCTCCTTGATGCCCCGTTGTTCCATGTAGAGATAAATGAGGTCTTTCTGCTGTTTGCCGATCCTGCCGAAGTCGTGCAGGAATGTCCAGCAGTCTACATCAAAGGAGTTCTTCACGTTCTCCAGTAACGCACGTTTACCAGTGTCCGTGATATGATTGTAAATACGAGGGTCGCGAGTTTTGGAATACGGAATACAAATGGCGACTTCATCCTCACGTTGCCTTGTTGGGACAGCAGAAACAGGCGGTTTGACAACAGCGAGCTTTATAAGTTTTGACTCGATGCTGCCGTTTCTTAGACGCACTGGTTCCGTACCACTGTGCCGATGTACGAACCACTGGCGCAGATAGGAAGGCATTTTGATATAGATGTGATAGTCGCTCATAATACATGTAAAATGATTACGAGCACAAAGATACTATAGTTTTGTGTAGGCTGTATGGAATGATGGAAACGTTTAAGATTTGTTATTTGGTAGGTATGTAGATAAAAAAGTTGATTTTAGCTTGGGGGGGGTAATGAAAAAGATGTATATTTGCAAAATAAGTGTGTCCTGAGACAGAATAGAGTCCGATATTGGCTATATCTGATAGATTTCTGTCGTAACTTCTAGAGAGATGGTGGCAGCCCCACCGCATTCGGCATGCAGGTGCTGATTGCAAACCACT
>OHJK01000682.1_pt1 | contig 20235 bp, 18 predicted proteins | sample 1568541 | NCBI WGS metagenome assembly OHJK01 (sample SAMEA3879535, study PRJEB24766) | human gut metagenome | biome: human-associated habitat; feature: feces | place: USA | collected 1985/1987
TGGCGGTCATTAGGAAATGACAAGAAACTTTTTCTAATGACCGATTTGGGTTTAAGATTTTTAGGGATATCTTCTTGTTGCGTATGTTTTTAACGCATATCTTTGCAAATAGTATATGAAACGTGTGTATGGCTTTCGTTTTTACATCAAGAATAACAGAAATGATAACAAAACACACATAGTTTAACCATTAATTTAAAAACCTATTATTATGATCAAAAAAACTCTTGTCTCGTTTCTTATCGCCCTGGTAGCTTTTGGTTTTACAGCCTGCGACAGCGACAATAACAATGTACAGTTGGGCGTACCAGACAGCACCAAGCCATCAAAAGAATTTAAAGTAGGTAATTGCGACAAGGAGAAGTATGCCGACGACGCCATCAAGCTGAACGTGCAGTCGTGGGGCAATACAAACCAGGAGTTCGCCTCGATTGAGCTTTTCGCCGACGGCCACTTCCTCATCACAAGTCCGACGGCAGGCAAGCTGCCCAAGAGCAAGATGAGCGTAACGCGCGCAGCCGACGGTTCTACACTGTTCAAGAAGTCGGGCGGCCAGCCGCTAAAGACACGCGCCGTTGACGCCAGCGGCACGATTGTCATCGACGGCGGTCTCTACATCTACGGTACATACACTCGCGTTAAGGAAGGCGTATACCAGCTGAGCAACAACACCAAGATAGAGATAAAGGACGGAAAGGTAACAGGAACAGCCACAGTGATATACACCAACAGTCTCGGCATGTCTATAACAATCACCGTCACCATCGATACAAGCACCAAGCAGGACGACGCCGTACGCAACCTCTGCCGTTCGTGGAGAATGGACAGCTCAGAGAACTGGCTTCTTGCTGGCGACGTGAAGATCGGCTACGGCAAGCAGTGGCTCGAGAAAGGCCGCGTTATGCAGCAGACAACGCTCACTACTGAGGGCAAGGGCCTGGGCTTCGACAAGGACGACCTCATTGACGACAAGGACGACTACTGCTACCGCGTGATCTTCTCGCCGTGCGGCACCTTCGTTTGCTTCTACATTGACGGCGATGTTGAAATCGGAACATGGGAGTGGACTGACCTTCATAACGGCGTATTGCGCTGCTGGGAGGCGTTCGACTGGGACGACGACGATGATGACGACGACGACGATTTCGCCGACATGACAGTGCGCTTCGATGGCAAGCAGATGCGCATCTACGGCGACTTCATGGACACCGAGGACGGCGTACTCTTCCGCACGTTGTCTGTAGCTACATTCAGCGCAAAGTATTAAAATACATATCCTAACTTCTATAAATGAGGAGTGTGGAGTGTGTGGACAGGTTTCCGCACATTCCACACTCTTCTTTGTTTTATGCGCAAATCGCAGAAAACTACAGAATATGACAAGCTATATTTTGCCGTAAACCTGTGTTTTTGTAACTTTGCACATATCTTTATATAAGACAAGCGCACCCCGTCACAAATGTTTGTAAGACAAGCGACAATGGAAAATCAATTTGTAAAGCAATACCCCGAGCTTATGCGGGGCAAGAAACTCATGTATGTACACGGCTTCGGTTCGTCGGCGCAGTCGGGCACGGTGCAGATGCTACGCACGCTGATGCCCAACGCTACGGTTGTGGCGCGCGACATTCCGCTGCACCCCGAAGAAGGTCTGCAAATGCTGAAGGCGATGGCAGCCGAGGAGCAGCCCGACCTTATCATCGGCACGTCGATGGGTGGCATGTACACCGAGATGCTTACCGGATTCGACCGCATACTGGTGAACCCAGCGTTCGAAATGGGCGACACCATGTCGAAGTTCACGGGCAAGCAGGTGTTCCAGAACCCACGCGAGGACGGTGTGCAGGAGTTCATCGTGACGAAGGGCCTCATAAAGGAGTATCAGGAGATGACTACGCACAACTTCGAGCACGCTGCCGACCCCGAGGAGCGTACCCGTGTCATCGGACTCTTCGGCGACAACGACCCCGTGGTGCACACCTACGACCTCTTCCATGAGCATTATCCCACAGCCATCGGTTTCCACGGCGAGCATCGTCTGACCGACAAGGTGGCGATGCACTATCTCATCCCCGTGATACGCTACATCGACGACCGACAGGAAGGTCGCGAGCGCCCCGTCATCTACGTCGACATCGAGACGCTGCGCGACTCTTACGGCAATGCCACGGCATCTATGCACAAGGCTTACGAGATGCTCATCGAGCACTACAACGTGTACGTACTGGCGCCGTCGCCGTCAGACAATGCGCAGCAGATGGTGGACGACACGCACTGGGTGGAGCAGTTCCTGAGCGCTCCGGCTTGGGGACGCATCGTGTTCACCAACCAGCGCCAGATGCTCTACGGCGACTATCTTATCACGCCCACCGCACAGCCCAAGCCCACGCTGCAGGAGCAGCCCGAGTTCATGGGCACGCAGATAGAGTGGGGTAGCGACGAGTTCAAGACATGGGAAGAGATAATAGTGTTCTTCGACCGACTCGGAGGGCAGTAATGTAGGGGGGTCAAAACTAAAATATTGGGCAATTTGAATAGCAAACGGTTCAAATCGTAGGAGGCTACGGCATTCTTGCCGTAGCCATTGCAAATAGTTGTAATTTTAAAAAACAATGGCAAAAGAACAGACCGCCGTGCGCGACCGCACACGCACCAACCTTCGCGAGCCGCGCCGCTACAAGGTGATAATCTACAACGACGACTTCACAACGATGGAGTTCGTGGTGCTTGTGCTCACCTCCGTCTTCTTCAAGTCGGCGGAAGAGGCAGAAGCCCTTATGCTCGCCGTACACAAGAGCGGCAGCGCCGTGGTGGGCATATACAGCTACGACATGGCGATATCGAAGGTGAGAAAGGCTACGATGATGGCGCGTGAGGAGAACTTCCCACTGCGCCTCGAATGCAAACCGGAATAAAATATGAACAACAGCAAGAATTTAGCAAACGCAATAAAGCAGGCAATCGAAGACTGCGACTTCTGGCGTCACGAGTTCGTGACACCGGAGCATGTGCTCTACGCCTTTGCCTCACAGGACCAGTTCGCGAGTGCCTGCGAGTGGCTGCCGCACGATGCCTCGTGGCTCATCATCCAACTCGAGAAGGAGTTCCTCTCAATGGAGGTGGTGCCCGAGACGCAGAAGCTTGTCATCGAAGGCTCGCAGCAGTTCTCAGAGATGATGTCGCTCGCCATCAAGCAGGCGCAATACTCCGACCAGGACACGCTCGACGTGCCGCACGTGGTGGCAGCGATGCTCATGCTCAACGACTCGCAGGCAGCCTATCTTCTCGACCAGTTCACGGGCGACGAGAAGGGCGAGTTTATGCAGTCGCTCGTGTCGGCATACGCCGTAGACGAGACGGGCGAAGGCGCAGAGGGCGATGACGATTCCAACTCCCCCGCACCATGGCGCAAGCTTGTCACCTGTGTCAACGACACATACGCTGCTCATAACCCGCTCATCGGTCGCGAAGCCGAACTGGAGCGCACCATGCAGGTGCTCTGCCGCAAGGACAAGAACAATCCGCTGCACGTGGGCGAGCCGGGCGTGGGCAAGACAGCGCTCATCTACGGACTCACCGCCCTCATAGAGCGGGGCGAGGTGCCCGAACGCCTGCGCGGAGCACACGTCTACATGATGGACATGGGCACGATGGTGGCAGGCACACAGTTTCGCGGCGACTTCGAGAAGCGCATCAAGATGGTGATGGAAGGACTCGCGCAGGAGGGCAACGCCATACTCTGCATCGACGAGATACACAACCTCATCGGAGCCGGACGCAACGGCGACGCATCGCTCGACGCCTCGAACATGCTGAAGCCCTATCTCGAGAGCGGAGCGATACGCTTCATCGGATCGACCACCTACGACGAGTACAACCGTTACATAGCCAAGCAGAAGTCGCTCGTGCGCCGCTTCCAGCAGATAGACATCGCTGAGCCGTCGGTAGACGACGCGATACGCATCGTGGAGGGTCTGCGCCCGAGCTACGAGAAGTTCCACGGCGTGAAGTACGCTGCGGGCGTCGTTGAGTTCGCCGTGCGCAGTGCTGCCAAGCACATACGCGACCGCTTCCTGCCCGACAAGGCAATCGACCTCATCGACGAGGCAGGCGCCTACCGCGAGACACATCCGCTCACCACGCAGAAGCGTCAGACCGTAGACCGCCGGCTCCTCACCGACATTCTCGCACGCGTCTGCAAGATTGATGCCGAAGCACTCAAGGAGCAGTCGAACGACGCGCTGCGCACGCTGGAGAGCGACATAAAGGAGGAGATATTCGGTCAGGACGAAGCCGTAGCTCGTGTGGTTGAGGCTGTGCAGATGTCGAAAGCCGGACTCGCCGACGACACCAAGCCGATGGCAAGTCTGCTCTTCGTCGGTCCGACCGGCGTGGGCAAGACCGAGGTGGCGCGCGTGCTCTCTGAGCGGATGGGCATGAAGCTCGTGCGCTTCGACATGAGCGAGTACGCCGAGAAGCACGCCGTGGCTAAGCTCATCGGTTCGCCCGCAGGATACGTGGGCTACGAGGACGGCGGACTGCTCACGGCAGCCGTGCGCAAAACACCCAACTGCGTGCTGCTCTTTGACGAGATAGAGAAGGCGCACCCCGACATCTTCAACATCTTCCTGCAGATGATGGACTACGCCGCGCTCACCGACAACCACGGCGAGCGTGCCGACTTCCGCAACGCTGTCATCATCATGACCTCCAACGCCGGAGCACAGTACGCCTCGCGTGCCAGCATCGGTTTCACGGGCAGCGTGTCGCGCGGCGATGCCATGCTCACCACCGTGAAGAAGACGTTCAAACCCGAGTTCATCAACCGCCTCACCGACATCGTGGTCTTCCACGATATGTCGCGCCAGATGGCATCGCTCATACTCGACAAGAAGCTCGCGCAGCTGCAGACCAAGCTCAGCGCGAAGAACGTGACGCTGCACCTCAGTGCCGAGGCACGCGAACTGCTCCTCACAAAGGGCTTCACGCCCGAGTACGGAGCGCGAGAGCTCGACCGCGTGATCGGCTCAATGCTCAAGCCGCTGTTGATGAGAGAGATACTTTTCGGACGTTTGAAGAAAAATGGCGACGCCGTTGTCGATGTTAAGGACGGCGCGTTGCGACTTGTGTAGCATTCCACATTCCACATTATGATTTATCGTATTGGCAAAGAACTGATATTCCCCCAGCCTGTTGACGTGGAGCCCGACGGACTCCTGTGCATTGGCGGCGACCTCTCCGTCGACCGCCTGCTGCTTGCATACAGTCACGGCATCTTTCCGTGGTTCTCGTTCCGCGACTACGACGAGCCGCTGTGGTACTGTCCGCAGCAGCGCTTCGTCATCTTCCCCGAAGAGATACACGTGTCGCACTCGATGCGCACGCTGATTAACAAGGGCAAGTACGACGTGTCTATCGGCGACGACTTCGACGGTGTGATACGTGGCTGCCAGAAAGCCGACGGACGCTACGACTCGGAAGGAGCGTGGCTTAGCGAGGATATAATAAACGCCTACACCGAGCTGCACCGCCAGAACCTTGCGCAGAGCGTGGAGGTGTGGGAGGGCGACCGACTCGTGGGCGGACTCTACGGCGTGACGCTCGGACGCTGCTTCATCGGCGAGAGCATGTTCTCGCTCGTGCCCAGCGCAAGCAAGCTCGCTCTGATCTTCCTCGCCGAGTTCATGCAGGAGAACGGCGGACTGATGATCGACTGTCAGATAGAGACACCGCACCTCAAGTCGATGGGCGGACGCACCATCCCCTACGCCGAGTACATGAAGATACTCCAGCAAATATAGGAGGGTATGGCATCCCTGCCATACCCACGCAACCACATTTGTATACCCATACATACGAAAAGAGCAGAACCTTGATACCAAAGTTCTGCTCTTTTCTATTTATATGTGCAAGTCAGACCGCTTGCACTTGTGTTTTAGAAGTTGGGTGCGTCAACGTCCCACCACAGGCGTTGCATCTGTGTGTCGGTAGCCGGCTTGTTGTTTGTGTCTTCGCTGAGTGCCGGTATGCCAGTGGCTTTGATGTCCTCCTTCGTCTGTGGGTCGTCAGATACCCATGGTATGCGGCGCATGATGTTGTCTGCCGTCTGCACCTTCGGGTCGCCAAACTTAATGGTGCCGTCGCTATGCTCTGGGTGGAGGATAGGGAAGAGCTTCGGGTAGCCAGTGCGACGGAGGTCAACCCACGACTCGTAGCTGTACGGGAACGAAGCGATGTACTTCTGTGTGATTATCTTCTCGAGTTTTGTCTCCTTAGAGTCGCCCTCGTTCCACTTCACACCAATCTTCGTTACGCTTGGCATGTCGGGTGTCAAGCCCTGTGGGTCAACGTATGCAATACCCTTCGGAGCATCTACATTAAGATAGTCGTCAATGTAATTCACATACTCCTTTATTGGGCTATTACGATCCTCAAGATAGGCAGTGCGGATGCCTTGCTCGTAGAAACTCTGTGCTGTACCACCCATGTTCCAACCACGGAGTGCGCCCTCGGCACGAAGGAAGCAAACCTCAGACATCTTCATAAGGTAGAGCGGAGGATTGCACTCGGCGAAATAAGTCCTATCAAGCATAGAATAGCCTACGTATGGGTTAGCATCTGCAGTCTGACCGATACCTGGAGTAACACCATTACGCATACCTACATATACACTTCCCTTAGGAGTAACGGCAGAAGCAGATGTACCAGAAACAGCCTGCTTGCTCTTTTCCAGAGCTATGCTGTTCTTTGTGAAGAGATACTTCATGTATGGGTGGTCGAGGTTCTGAAGCAGATTGATGAACGAAGCACCCATGACGATATCATTCCAACCCATAATCTCAATAAGTGGATGAGATACACCAAAGAGATATGGGAATAATCCAATCTCGTCAGTCGTATTCTCAATCACACCGCCTGCCACTGCTTCCTCTGCCCACTGCTTGGCAGTTGCAGGCTCCACTTTGCTCATGTGTATCGCCATACGGAGCTTCAAAGAGTTGGCAAAGCGAATCCACACACTGAGGTCTGAATAGTCGATATCATAAGAAGATCGCAATCCTACATAATTCCCTGTGGCAATTCCAATCCATTTTTTGTAAGCTTCAGAGCGGTGGTCTTTGTAATATTTGAAGCACTCAATGGCGGCATCTATATCGGCTTTCGCTTGATAGTAGATATCTTTCACCCTGTCGTATACGAACGATAAACCATCAAAATTTTCCTTGTAGTCATAGTAAGTTAAAGGTCCGAAGAGGTCTACATTCTCTATTGCAGCATAGTTGAACAGAGTGAGATAAATAGCTTTAATCTCTGGCATGTAATCAATCTTCTCTGCGTTCAGAGTAGGAGCCATATTATACTTCATCCTACTGAAGCCTGCACTCGGACCACCGATAAAACCCTTGCAGAGGTCGTATGTAGAACGCAGTTCGAAGTTAGAGTACGGGAAGTCTGAGTGAGGTACGCAGAAATACTGTACGTAGCAGTCGGGACCAAGAGTGTTCTGAAACTGATACATATGTGCACTGAGTTCCCCATATATACTACTACCACGTAAGCTAGAGATATCCCTTTGCGCATTTTCTAGTTGGGTGCGCATATCTTTAACAGCCTGCTTTAGTTCATCTGCTGAAATATCTCTTTTGTAGTTGAGACTTATGCTTTCTACTTCATGTGCAATCCAATCGAACGATACGTGGTCTACATCCGTGTATTTTTGTGGTTGTATTTGCTTTGTGACAGCGTACACACAGTCCTCTGTGTTTCCTATTTGCCTAAGGTCTGATTCGTTAATACTCGTCTTTGTGCCATCCTTTTGATGTATAGTCACCGTTCCTTTGTATCTGGTTTGTTGTGCGTTTGCCTCTATTGCACCCATTCCGAGCATGGCTGCGAGCGCAAGGGTGAAAATGGTTGATGTCTTCTTTTTCATAATAGTAGTAGCATTTAGTTTTTAGCTATTTTTACAACATTCTTTCCGGCACGCACTATGTATGTGCCGTTGGCGAGATTGTCGAGTTCAATGACAACAGTGTCGCCGTCAACCTTTACCACGGTCTGCATCTGCGTGCCGTCGGTGCGGAACACGCCCACAGCACCTTTAGCCCCACGCACTACGATGCGGTTGCCCTGCACGCTCATGGCATCCTTGTCGTTGGTTATTGATGCCACACCAGTAGCCTAGCCTCGTCAGAGAAGAAGTATTTCTTCACCTCTTGTTTGTTGAAATTCAAGTCTGTTTGTCCTGCTACGGGGTTGTAGAACTTCACAATCAGTTTTGTACGATTGAAAGATACGGCTGGTTGCGTGCTTAGCTGTAAGCTCTGCTCGCTGCCGTCGGCGAAAACAAGAGTCATGTATTTGGCTGCCGAAGCAGGCAGCATACACGATGCACCAAATAGTAGTGTTAGTAATAGCTTTTTCATAAGCATTCTTTGTTTAATTATTAATAGTTTTTATGAGTTGTTGGTTTGTTATAGGATATGTTTAAACATTACATTAGTCAGATGCAAATATATATATAATTATGTAAACATAAAACTTTTATTGTACTTTTTTGTGTTTTACAACTCAAGATTACGTGTTTTTCAGTCCGCACCGACCGACGCAGACTTCCGCACCGACCGACGCAGACATCCGCATCGACCGACGCAGACATCCGTATCGACCGACGCAGATGTCCGCATCGACCGACGCAGACATCCGTATCGACCGACGCGGATGGTTTGTGGCGAACTTTTGACGTGCAGAAAACGGCTTTATATGATTAATGTTTTGTAACTTTGCATGTGATACGTTTGGATTGTTATTTGCCAAAATGATTTTAATACTTTAACGAGAAAACTATATGCTTAGTGAAAGTCAGAACATAGAATACAAGGAGTCGTGGCGGGATGAGTATCTTAAATGGATATGTGGTTTTGCCAATGCTCATGGTGGTCGTATCTATATCGGTGTGAATGATAAAAAAGAAGTGATAGGTCTGCTTGATTCAAAGAGGCTGATGGAGGATATTCCCAATAAAATTGTAAACTATCTTGGTATTGTTGAGGATGTGAATCTTCTTACAGAAGGAGAAAAGGAGTATATAGAGATAATTGTGACTCCAAGTAATATGCCTATTGCTTACAAGGGAACATATCACTATCGTAGTGGCTCTACCAAGCAGGAGATGAAAGGTATTGCTTTGCAGCAGTTTATTATGAATAAAATGGGACAGTCGTGGGATGACATTCCTGTGTATGGTGCAACTTTAGATGACATAGACCGCGATGCAATTGATTTCTTTCTGCGTAGTAGTATCAGGGCAGGACGTATGGATGAGGAAGAAACCGATACCTCGACAGAGGAAGTGTTGCGCAATCTTGGCTTGATTACCGTAAAAGGAGAGCTGAAGAATGCTGCTGTTTTGCTATTTGGAAAGAATGTCGGACAGTTCTTTCCATCTGCACAATTCAAGATTGGTCGTTTTCATACTGATGAAAGCGACTTGATAGTGCAGGATATCATAGAGGGCAATATAATTCAAATGGCAAGTCGTATTGTTGATACGCTTCGCACAAAGTATCTACTTTCTCCAATTCATTATGAAGGACTGCAACGAGTAGAGGAATTGGAAATTCCAGAAAAGGCTTTGCGTGAGTTGATTTATAATGCTATTGCACATAAGGATTATTCAGGTCCTGCTATTCAGATGCGTATCTATGATTATAGTATTGAATTGTGGAATTATGGTTTGTTGCCCGAGGAATTGACTCCTGCCGATTTGTTAAAGAAACATTCTTCTTATCCTCGCAATCATAATATAGCCAATGTCTTCTATAAGGCAGGTTTTGTTGAGTCGTGGGGAAGAGGATACAAGAAAATCAGCGAAGAACTTGAACGTGTTAATATGCCATTGCCTGTAATTGAAGAAAATGGAGGTGGTGTGATGGCTGTCATTAAGCGTAAGTTGATGAGTGATGTTATCGCTGAGCATGATGGCAGAAATGATAGTATCGCAAATGTCGGTGTAAATGTCGGTGTAAATGTCGGTGTAAATGTCGGTGTAAAAAATGAGGAGCAGAAGCTCACTGATCGCCAACGTATTATTGTATCAATTATTAAATCAAATCCGGCTATAACAGTGAAACAAATGTCCGAAGCACTGTCTGTGACCTCAAGGACTATAGAAAGAGATTTGGCTGTAATGCAAAAGGCTGACGTTATTAGACATGAGGGAAGTGATAAGTCGGGTATTTGGGTTATTCTTGCGCAGATCTAATTGTAAGGCTCTTTTTGTTGAACGAAGTAAAGATAAATATATAAAATACACTAAAACAAAATCAAACGAATATGCAGATAAACACCCCTAATAGTTGTGATAAACCGCAAACTGTTTGCCCAATTCCTATAAATAATGTACCTTTGTAGGTTGATAGGAAACAAAAACAAACAGGAAATAAAAATAAACAAGATATGGGAAAGATAATTCTTACGGGCGACCGTCCAACAGGTAAGCTCCACTTGGGTCACTACGTTGGCTCGCTCCGCCGCCGCGTCGAACTGCAGAACGCTGGCGATTTCGACCGTATGTTCGTCTTCATGGCTGACGTGCAGGCTCTCACCGACAATGCAGACAACCCCGAAAAAATTCGCCAGAACATCATCGAGGTGGCTCTCGACTACCTCTCGGCTGGTCTTGACCCCGAAAAGTGCACGCTCTTCATACAGAGTCAGATACCGGAGCTCGCCGAGCTTACTACATATCTGATGAACCTTATCACCGTGTCGCGCGTGCAGCGCAACCCGACCGTGAAGACCGAAATAAAGATGCGCAACTTCGAGGCTAACATTCCGCTCGGCTTCTTCTGCTACCCTGTGAGCCAGGCTGCCGACATCGCTCTGTTCAAGGCTACAACCGTGCCTGCAGGCGAAGACCAGGAACCGATGATTGAGGTGACACGCGAGCTCGTGCGCCGCTTCAACCAGACATACAGCGAGGTGCTCGTGGAGCCGGAGATCATGCTGCCCGAGAACGCTACAGCACGCCGCCTGCCAGGCACCGACGGCAAGGAGAAGATGTCGAAGTCGCTCGGCAACTGCATCTACCTTTCTGACTCGGCTGCTGAGGTGTGGAAGAAGGTGAAGAAGATGTCGAACGGTGCACCGCGCATGAGCATGGACGAGCCGGGCAACCTCGAAGGCAACGCCGTGTTCACATATCTTGAGGCGTTCAGCACGCCCGACGACTTCGCCGAGTTCTGGCCCGAGTACAAGACACTCGAGGAGCTGAAGGACCACTACGTGCGCGGCGGTATCGGCGACGGCACAACGAAGAAGTTCCTCAACAACGTGCTCAACAAGATGCTCGACCCGATTCGCGAGCGCCGCGCAGAGTACGAGAAGGATATCCCCGAAATCTACAACATCCTGCGCAAGGGTTCGGAGGCTGCGCGCGAGACAGCAGCGCAGACAATGGACGAGGTGCGCCGCGCAATGCAGATAGACTACTTCAACGACGCTGCGCTCATTCAGCAGCAGGCAGAGAAGTTCCGCAAGTAAAAAGGAGGGTATGGCATCCCTGCCATACCCACGCACCCACGCTATAGGCAGCGTGGTTATGGCAAGTTTCCATATCCACGCATCCACGCTATAGGCAGCGTGGTTATGGCAAGTTTCCATATTCACGCATCCACGCTATAGGCAGCGTGGTTATGGCAGGATGCCATAACCTCCTAAAATACAAAAAGGGCAAAACTCATCAATCGTGAGTTTTGCCCTTTTTCATGTCTTTATATATTCTGCTATGAGTGCATCCTTCTACGCCGAATCTCCTGCTTACGGCTGGCTCTCGCCCTCCACATACTCCTCAAGGAACATGTGCTCGCCGTCGAACACGGCGTAGGTGAACTGCGTGATCCAGTCGCCGAGAATCATCATGCGTGTCTTCTTCGAGAGGAAAAGGTCGAGCTCTATGTGTCGGTGTCCGAACATGAAGTAGTCGACATCGTTGTGTGTCTTCATGTACTGCTTCGCAAAGAGCACGAGGTGCTCGCGGTCCTCACCCATGTACGGCGGCTCCTTGCCGTCGGCACGCTTCAGACGCGAGTGCTTCGCCCAGGTGAGTCCGAACCACATAGCCCAGCGCGGGTGTAGCGTGTTGAACAGCACCTGGCACGTGCGGTTGTGGAATACGCGCTTTATGAACTTGAAGCGGCGGTCGGGGTCGCCCAGTCCGTCGCCGTGCGCTATGTAGAACACCTTGTCGTAGATCTCTACCGTCTCGGGTTTGGTGTGCACGATAAGGCCACACTCCTCTTTGAGGTAGCCGTAGGTCCAGATGTCGTGGTTGCCGGTGAAGTAGTGCACCTCCACGCCCATGTCGGTCAGTTCTGATAGCTTGCCCAGAAAGCGCGTGTAGCCCTTCGGCACAACGTAGCGCCACTCGCACCAGAAGTCGAACATATCGCCCAGCAGATAGACGGCGCGTGCCTTTGTCTTTATCGAGTCGAGAAACCTCACGAGTCGACGCTCCTGAGTGCGACCGTGGTCGATGGCCCACGACCCGAGGTGGGCATCGCTAAGGAAATATACATTTTTCATAGTGTAGAATGTTGAATGTGGAGTGTAGAATGTTGAATGTTGAGTGTGGAATGTTGAGTGTTTTCACTTTACACTGCCGCAGGCAATCATTCCACATTCAACACTCAACATTCCACATTGCCAACGGCAATTAGTCGAATCCAAGTTCAACCCTTGCCTCCTCCGTCATCATGCTTTGGTCCCAAACCGGCTCGAAGACGAGGTTTACGTTGGCAGACTTCACCTGCTCGAGCGAGTCGACCTTCTGTCGCACGTCCTCAAGGATGAAGTCGGCGGCGGGGCATGTTGGTGCGGTGAAGGTCATGTCGATGTCTACGTTGCCGTCGTCCTGCACGTCAATCTTGTAGATGAGTCCGAGGTCGTAGATGTTCACCGGTATTTCGGGGTCGTACACCGTCTTGAGCACATCGACGATGCGTTCTTCTATATGTGTTTTTTCTTCCTGTGTCATTGCTTTAAATCTTTAGCTTGTTATATACATATATATATTATTGCAAATTTAAGGAAAATAATCCGAATAACGAATTTTACGGCAGTAATAATATCGTATTTCTTACTCGGTTACGATAAAAAACTATACTTTTGCAGCGCATAACGTAACCAAAATAACTAAATAAAAATGATTACATTCCTAATCAGTCTGGCAGCCCTCGTGTTGGGCTACCTTGTCTATGGACGCTTCGTGGAGCGCATCTTCGTACCCGACGACCGTGTTACGCCAGCTGTGGCGCAAGCCGATGGCTTGGACTATGTCGCGATGCCTTATTGGAAGGTGTTTATGATACAGTTCCTTAACATAGCCGGTACTGGACCTATATTCGGTGCAATCATGGGCGCAAAGTTCGGACCCGCGGCATATCTCTGGATAATCTTCGGCTGCATCTTCGCTGGTGCCGTACACGACTATTTCGTGGGTATGCTCTCTATGCGCAACGGTGGTTGCGACCTGCCCGAACTCGTTCGGCGCTATCTCGGCGGAGCCGCATCTAAGGTGTTGCTGGTGTTCGCTGTCTTCCTGCTCATTATGCTCGGCACGGTGTTCGTGTATAGCCCAGCCGAGATATTGCATGGCATAAGCGGTTCGACAACCATGTGGATAACCATCATCTTCATCTATTACGTAGTGGCGACGATGCTACCTATCGACAAGATTATCGGTAAGATATACCCGCTCTTCTCATTCTCGCTGCTGTTCATGGCTGTGGCACTGATGGCTGTGCTGTTCGTGAAGTGGCCTGCACTGCCCGAACTGTGGGATGGCGTGGGCAATATGGGTAAGGCTGCCGACCCAGCTTCGTTCACCGATAATATCTTCCCGTGTCTGTTCATCACTATCGCCTGCGGTGCTATCAGTGGTTTCCACGCCACGCAGAGTCCGCTTATGGCTCGCTGTCTCACGTCGGAACGCAAGGGTAGACCAATCTTCTACGGCGCAATGATTACGGAAGGACTCGTGGCACTCGTGTGGGCTACGGTGTCGATGTGGTTCTTCTACGACGCTCCGCAGCCTGGATACGCTCAGATTGGTGGAACCATGGCTAACGGACTACATACGTCGGCACCCGTCGTTGTGAACCTTGTCTGCAAAGACTGGCTCGGCATCGTGGGCGGCGTGCTCGCCATGCTCGGCGTGGTTGCTGCCCCGATAACAAGTGGCGACACTGCGTTCCGTTCTGCCCGTCTTATCATCGCTCAGGCGCTGAAACTCAGTCAGCGTGCAAAGAAGAACCGTCTGTACATCTGCGTGCCGCTCTTCGCTGCATCGTTCGCCATGCTCGTTTGGCAGATGGAGAACCCCGACGGCTTCAATACCATATGGCAGTACTTCGGATGGGCTAACCAGACGCTTTCTGTCTTCGCCCTTTGGACCATCACTGTTTATCTCGTTCGCGAGAGAAAGCCTTACGTCATAACGCTCGTGCCAGCCCTCTTTATGACTTGCGTCTGCACCACCTTCTTCATGGTGTCGAAGACTGCGCTCGGCTTGCCATACACCGTGGGCTACGGTGTCGGCGCAACCGCACTCGTCGTTGCCGCCGTGTGGTTTGTGGTGTGGATGAAGAAGTCGAACTGCAAAGGCTGATACTTTCTTTAACTAAAAAAACAAATGCTTCTATGTAACGTGCGTTTAGTGCTGTTACATAGAAGCATTTGTTTTATACATGAGCCGTCAAATCTTTCCCTCTTCAGCGTAGCTGTAGTAATTGCCGTCGGTGACGATGAGGTGGTCGATGAGGTAGAGGCGCATGGCATCGCACGCAGTCTTCAGTTTGTGCGTGATGCGGTCGTCGTCGCCAGAGGGGCGTGCGTTGCCGCTTGGGTGGTTGTGAATGAGCGTTAGCGTGGTGGCGTTGGCGAGCAGTGCTTCGCGCAGGATGACGCGCACGTCGACGGCAGTCTCGGTGAGTCCACCGTGCGAGAGCCGCACCGCCTTGATGAGTCGGAAACGCTGATTCATCAGTAGCACCCATGCCTCCTCGGTGTCGAGGTCCTGCATCTTCGGGTGCATATACTCGTACACCGCCTGTGCCGACCCCATGTCAGGGCGTTCAGCAGCCTTCGCCGCCTGGCGTCGCTTGCCAAGTTCGCAGGCTGCAATGATGGTTATCGCCTTTGCTTCGCCGATACCCTTATACTGCATCAGTTCGTGCAGCGAGCGTTTGCCAAGCGTGTTGAGGTTGTTGTCGCAGGCACTCAGTATGCGTTGCATCAGTGCTACGGCACTCTCGCTCGTGCTGCCCGAACCGATGAGAATAGCTAATAGTTCGGCATCGGAAAGAGCTTCAGTTCCGCGGTCGCGCAGCTTCTCGCGAGGGCGGTCGGCTTCGGAGAGGTCGGATATCTTTAGTTGAGAATTATGATTAACTTTGTTGCTTATGTCGCTCATAGGTTGTAGTGTTAGTAGAAAATACGAATGTTTTAGGGGTGTTCCCTCACGGATTGCATATGTGCTGGGCGTTTTCAGGGGGTGCAGTGGTCTCCACTGCACCAACCGAGTAAGAAGTGCTCTTCCCACAGAACGCGCAGAACACACAGAATTTTTTGCTGAGATGTTCTCCCACAGATTGCACAGATGTTGGAAAGTTCTGTGAATTCTGCGTGTTCTGTGGGAACACGACGCAGCCAACAATCTGTGTGCATCTGTGCAATCTGTGGGAGACGCACCGCACCAAGACAATCTGTGGGAGACTTGTTCTATTTATAGAACGTTTTCTCGAACGCAGCGAACTCCGACTTGCCGCGTACGCAGCGTTTCCACCATGCCTCGATGAAGCCGAAGCCGTAGCCCATGAGCTGCACGTAGGCAGCAGCGATGCTCTGCACACCAATCTTCAAGCTGCGGTTGAGGCGAGCCGAGTCGATGCAGATGAGGAGCGAGTAGAGCGCGAGCGGCACGAGTGGCAGCCACGCCAAAGTGGGGCAGAGTGCGAGCAGCACGATGCAGAGCGCGAGCATGGAGAGTACGCCCACGGTGAATACCATAGGCAGCATGTGCACCAGTTTCAGCGACTCGGGATATTTCTTGTAAAGATTGATGCGTGCGATGCCCGAGTTGTACACCTGTCGGAAGAACTTGCGCAGGTCGGTGCGGCGCTTGTGCCACACCCATGCCTCGGGGAAGAGTCGGCAGCGCAGTCCGGCTTTGAAGATGCGTATGGAGAAGTCGATGTCCTCGCCGAAGCGCATCTTCGAGAATCCGCCCAGCTCCATGTATCGGTCGCGTCGCACACCCATGTTGAACGAGCGTGGGTAGAACTTGTCGAGCTTCTTCTTTCCGCCGCGTATGCCACCGGTGGTGAAGAACGAGGTCATGGAGTAGGATATGGCTTTCTGAGTGTCGGTGAACGACGGGTGAGAGCTGTCCGGACCGCCAAAGGCATCGGCAGGCTCGCGCTGCAGCTCGGCTGACACGGCAGCCAGATAGCCCTCGGGCAGTACAACGTCAGAGTCGAGGATAAGCACGTAGTCGCCCTGCGCACGCTCCACGCCGTAGTTGCGTGTCTGTCCAGGTCCGGAGTTGGGTTTAGTGAAATACTGGATGTTGAGTTGCTGCGCGTACTTCTCGCACACCTCCTGACAAGGCACGGCAGAGCCGTCCTCTACCACTACCACTTCAAAGTCGGTCTCCGACTGGTGCGTGAGGCTTTCGAGCAATTCGTCCACTTCGTCCGGACGATTGTAAACGGGAATAATTATGCTGTATTTCATTTCTTTATAGTTGACGAGTTTACAAGTTGACGAGTTGGCAAGCTGACGAGTTGGCAAGAAACGAAAAAGAGTAAAAAAGTAAAGAGCACGATGAGGGCGCGTTAGCCGTTATCCCCAATGCTTTTTACTTTTTTACTCTTTACTATTTCTTATTCTGTTGCTCGATGAGGATTACTCCTTAACGCGCTGCAGGTAGCTACCGTCGCGTGTGTCAACCTGAACGAGGTCGCCTTCGTTAACGAAGAGAGGCACGCGAATCTCTACGCCAGTCTCGAGAGTTGCCGGCTTGAGAGTGTTTGTAGCAGTATCGCCCTTGATGCCCGGCTCAGAGTGAGTAACGCGGAGGTTAGTCTTAACCGGCATTTCGCCGAAGAGCACAGTCTCTGTAGAAGCGTCAGAAACGACCTCAACGATGTCGCTCTCCTTCATGAAGTCAACACCAGTGATGAGATTGCCAGCGATTGGAATCTGATCGTAAGTCTCCTGGTTCATGAAGATATAGTCGTCGCCCTCCTTGTAGAGGTACTGGTACGGACGGCGCTCTACGCGTACGTCCTCAAGTTTCTCGCTGATGTCGAAGCGACGCTCCAACACGCGACCGTCAACAACGTTCTTCAACTTAACGCGCATGAAGGTGTTACCCTTACCTGGCTTTACATGAAGGAAGTCGATTACGAAGAAGAGCTTGCCGTCCATACGGATGCAAGTTCCCATCTTGATGTCTTGTGAGTTAATCATTGCTATTTTTATTTATATTATTGTATTGTTTCCCAAAAATCGTTGCAAAGTTACTGAAAATCATGCACAAAAATGCAAGCTTATCTGTTTTTTTTACTCTAACACATCTTTATTTGCTAAATCGGGCATGAAAACGAAGAAAACATACGTGTGGTATGACTTTTATGAGACATAGACGAGCTAATAAGGTGGAAAAGTGTAGAAAAAACTAAAAAATGCAGCTAAAAAACGCTCAACTCTTTGTTGTTTAAAAAAATATGAGTAATTTTGCAACCCAAAAGTGTGAATAATAACAAATAAATAAAAATAAGACAATGAAAAGAACATTTCAGCCGCACAATCGTCGCCGCGTAAACAAGCATGGTTTCCGTGAGCGTATGGCTACAAAGAATGGTCGTCGCGTATTGGCTTCTCGCCGCGCACATGGCCGCAAGAAGTTGACTGTATCTGACGAGCACCACGGAAAGTAGTCGGCTGCGCCCGTTAGGGAATGGCAGACTGCGCGTGTCGCACGCAGACTTGTGACGACAAAAGGCAGCAAGAACTCCGAAAGGAATGCTTGCTGCCTTTTAACGTTTTAAACAAAAATATTGCGAAAAATTTGGCTAATCAGCAAATAATCAGTAACTTTGCACCCGCTTTAGTGGTATAGTGCCACAGGTAATAATGTATAACTATTTAAATTAAAAGAAACAAAAATGATTATTGTACAGGTAAAAGACGGTGAGAACATCGAAAGAGCACTCAAGAAGTTTAAGAGAAAGTTTGAGAAGACAGGCGTAGTGAAGGAACTCCGCGCTCGTCAGCAGTACAACAAGCCTTCTGTACTTAAGAGACTCAAGATGGAGCACGCTATCTACGTACAGCAGCTCCGTGCTAACGAGGAGTAATCTCCCCATTTCGACTAACATTTAATATGACGCGCACGCTTTGGGGTGAGCGCAGTCGGATGAACCAGGAGGTGTACACACTCAGACATATAATCATTCAAAAATACACATGCTAACCCACTTTTGTTAAAAGTAGGACAAGCAGATGACGGCAATAGCAGTTCGTTAATGAGCAGCTATTGCCGTTTTGTGTTTGTCGTGAGTCTCACAGTAAAATTCGTTCTCTATTCAATATGTGTGCACATCTGGCGAGGTAATATACACCCCGTGAGGCGCAAAGTGCGACGAATAGGTATCAAAACACCTCATAAAACGTGAAAAAACGAAAAAATACGAACGAAAACTTGCGAATAATAAAAATTCATCGTATATTCGTAGCGAAAAACAAAACGATATGCAAAAAGGTATTGACGGCTTTCTCGACTATCTGCGCTACGAGCGCAATCGCTCGGAGAATACAGTGGAGAGTTATCGTCGCGATCTTGAAGCATTCGAATGTTATTTCAGCACACTCGATAGCGAATTGACATTCGCAACGGTGGATACGGATGTAGTGCGCGACTGGATGGAGCATATGCTCGAACAAGGCAATCGCGCCACATCTGTGGCACGCCGACTCAGTGCACTGAAGACCTACTACCGCTATCTCCTTGCAAGAGGATCTGTAGAGCACGATCCGGCACACATAGTCTATCGCCCAAAGACCGACAGATCATTGCCACAGTTCGTCAGAGAAGAGCAGATGGATCAATTGCTCGACCATACGGAGTGGGGTGACACGTACGAAGCGCAACTCGAACGCACAATAGTGCTCATGTTTTATGAAACAGGTATGCGTCTTTCAGAACTCACCTCGCTCAACGATAGTTCGGTAGACTATGCACGCAGCGAGATACGCGTACATGGCAAGGGTAATAAGCAGCGAGCCATACCATTCGGCAGTGAGCTTGCCGAAGCACTCCGCTCATACACAGCATTGCGCGATGCGGAGGTGGTGCACAAAAACACCACAGCACTCTTTCGTACACAGCGAGGTGGACGCATGACTAACCCTCAGGTGCGCGAGATAGTGAGACGGCAACTCTCCACTGTGACCAATCTGAAGAAACGCTCGCCGCACGTGCTGCGTCATACCTTCGCCACCGCTATGCTCAATAATGGAGCTAATATCGAGAACGTGCAAAAACTGCTCGGGCACGAACGTTTGTCAACCACCGAAATATACACCCACACCTCGTTCGAGCAGCTAAAGCAAGCGTATAGTGAGGCGCATCCACGAAGCGGTACACCGCAAGAGTGATACACCTTAATTATATATATAGTAACACAAATGACCTTAAACAAAGAAAAGGAGGACACTATGAACGTAAAAATTCAGTCAATTCACTTTGACGCTACCGAAAAACTACAGGAATTCATCGAGAAGAAAGTTGCAAAGCTTGAGAAGACATTCGAGGATATTAGCAACGCAGAAGTGCAGCTTAAAGTAGTAAAGCCAGCCACTGCGCAGAACAAGGAGACAAGTCTTGAAGTAACCGTTCCAGGACAGAAACTTTTCGTTGAGAAAACATGCGACACCTTCGAAGAAGGCGTCGATCTCTGTGTAGATGCAATGAAGGTACAACTTACTAAATTTAAGGAAAAAACACGCAAGATGTAAAAAAAAAGCCGAAAAGTTTTGGCGAATAAAAAATAAGTCGTATCTTTGCAGCCGTTTTAGAACATGTCCTAAATGCAATCTTAAACGGCTGCAAGGATTTGCCTCTTTAGCTCAGTTGGCCAGAGCACGTGATTTGTAATCTCGGGGTCGTTG
>OHJK01000685.1_pt1 | contig 20190 bp, 22 predicted proteins | sample 1568541 | NCBI WGS metagenome assembly OHJK01 (sample SAMEA3879535, study PRJEB24766) | human gut metagenome | biome: human-associated habitat; feature: feces | place: USA | collected 1985/1987
CCTGCAGGCGGCAAGCCCCTTGCCCCCAAAGGCCACAGCCTTCGGGGACAAGATAGCCTGATTTATCGTCTTCTGCTCTTGGTGCGGTGATCCGCACGCATGGAGGAGAGCTTGTTGTCGGACTCGGACATGAACGCCTTCAGCTTTTCCTCAAACAGCTGGTCAGCCGTCTTGGGGGCGGCGGGCTGCATGGGGGCGCGCTGGGGGCGGTTCTGCGCCGGGGCGGAATTTTCCCGCCGGTAGCCGCCGTCCTGACGGGGCGCGCCGCGGTAGTTCCCGTTCCGATTTCCGCCGTTCTCACGCTGGGGCTTGGGTTCCAGACGCTTGATGGACAGGTTGACCTTACCGTTTTCCAGACCAATGACCATGACCTTCACGTCCTGGCCCTCGGTCAGGTGCTGCCGGATATCGCTGACGTAGGCATTGGCGACCTCGGAAATATGTACCATGCCTGTCTTTCCCTCCGGCAGGGAGATGAATGCGCCGAAATTGGTGATAGACTTGACTTTACCCTCTAAAATGGCTCCAACGGTTAACTCCATAGTATGCTGTGATTCCTCCATCTATTTTCAGTTAATGATGCACAAGGTTAAGACTGCGGCTGTAGATCCAGAATAAGGGTATTGGGGTCAGCCAGCCCCAGCTCGCTTCTTGCGATATCCTCTACGCTCTTCACCGAGCCCAGCTCGCCAATTTTTTCCTCCAGCTCGCTGTTCTGATGTTCCAGAGCGGCGGCCTCGTCCCGCAGCTCTCCGGTCCGCGCCTGAATGCCGGTGTGTACCCACCTCAGAGCTGCCAGCGCCGCCATAGAGAATACGATAAGCACTGCCACGATGATCTTCAGTGCCAGCGAGCCTGACCGGAAAATCACTTTTCCCCTGCGTTTCTGTTCCAATGGGTTCACCTCTTCGTTTTCGCCGTTTTTCCCGACGATGATTCCACTTTATTGTAACCCATTTTTTCGCAGATGCAAATAAAATTTTTGCAAATTCGGAAAATTTTTTTGCGGGCAGCAGCGCAAAGCCCAGGATTGCCCTGACGAATTTCCAGAATCCGGAAAAAATGGGTGCGATCAGGCTGCCGAACGCCAGATCCCAGACGATCCCCCCCGCCAGCAGCCCGGCGGAATACCCCAGCCGCAGGTCGCCCCTGCATACGCGAAAGCTCATAATCAGCCAGACCCAGACGCAGCCCGTCAGAAACAGCGCGTCCGCGGCAAGAGTATACCGTGGACGCAGGGGACGTAAGAATTCGTAATACACCCCCAGCGCTGCCCCCAGCAGGCAGCAGCACACGAATCGGTGTGCTGCCAGCGCGGGGGCGGTCATCCGAACAGACGGCGCTTCCAGCCGGCTGCCTGCCTCGGTTCCTCGTAGGCCAGCGCGGAAACACTGCCGTCCACCTCCACCTGTCCGCCCTCCAGTGACAGGGTTTTCAGCTGCAATTCCTTTCCTTGCACGATCAGCGTCCCCAGAGAGGTCTGCAGCACCACCGTCGTATCGTCAAAGCTGACCACCTCTGTCACCCCGGTCATGGTCAGCTGCCGCCGCTCATTCAGACAGAGCTTGTGGGGCATATGCTCATCCGCCATAGCCATCCCTCCTTGCCTTGCCATACGCTATGCCTTAGGCGGCGGGAATATGCCGCATTTTTTATTTTGCTATGCTTTTGCACAGCAAAAAGCAGCCAGAACGTTTTCCGCGTTCTGGCTGATATCATCGCTAGTTCTCCATCTGTTTTCCCAAAAAACCGGCAGCGGTCTTGACCAGCCCCTGATCCGCTTCCTGCAGGGGGCTGTCGTTTTCCCCCAGAAGCAGCAGCACGCAGCCCATAAGGTCGCCCTGAGACAAAATCGGCGCGGCGGCGCCAAGGTGGTATTTCTCCTCCCCGTCGGCCGCCAGAATGGGGGCGTCCCCGTTTTTGTAGAGGTAATTTTTCCGCTGTTCCATGAGCTTTTCCAATTCCGGCGAATTGGGTTTGTCCATCAGCTCCCGCTTGGGGATACCGTAAAGGGCGATAATGCTGTCCCGGTCGGTCACCGCGGCGATATGCCCGGTAGCGGACCCGATGGACTCACACATCTGGGCAGCGAACTCCTGCAAGTCGCCCATAGGGGAATACTTACGGAAGATCACGCCCCCGTCCTTCTCCGTATAAATCTCCAACGGGTCACCGTCACTGATAACATTGACACGGAAAACCTTGTCCTCGTGGTTTTTGGAGGACTGGATCAGTGTATTTTCGCTATTTTCCGTGCCCGAATTAAAATTTACGGCAATGTCTCCCTGGTTGACGTGGAGCAGGGTGTCCACATCGCTGTGGAGCCGGATCTCCAGCCGATCCTCGAATACGTCGATGCGCTCTATCAGCAGTTCTAAATCGTTTCGTTCCAGCGTTTCCTTGGAAAGAATGTCCCCGAATACCTCCATGGCGGTCTTGGCGGCACGCCCCGCCTGAATGATGGTGTTCCGCTTGTCCGAGAGCATACCGATCTGGTGATCCAGCCCCTCGATCTTCTTTTGCAGGTCGGCTTCCAGCTCGTCATAGGTCTCCGCCAGAAGCTCCTCCTGATCCGGGTGCTTTACCGTGTCCCGGATGCGCTGCCGCTTGGTGGCTTTCAGCTCCTCCCGCAGCTCCTCCATGACCTGGGCCAGATGGTCGGCGGATTGCTCGGTTTCCACCACATCGGAATCCTGCCGTGCCAGTTCGGCGTTCAGTTCTTCCAGCATGGCATGGGAATGCTCCATGACCCGCCGCACATAGATTTTCAGCAGCTCATCCAGCTTGTCCACCCGGATGTGGTGGGAGCTGCATCCGGAACGACCCCGGCGGTGGTAGGTGCCGCAGGTGTAGGCGGCGCTCAAATCCCTGCGGCTCATGGCAAACATGGGGCTGCCGCAGTCCCCGCAGAACAGGAAGCCGGAGTACACGTTGTCGTACTTCTTCACGCCCCGGTAATTGGCGGTGGAACGCTTCTCCCGGAGGGCCCGGGTGGTGGCAAAGGTGCGGTAGTCGATAATGGGCTGGTGGTGGTTCTCAATGACGATGTGTTCCTCCTCGTCCCGTTTCACATCCTTGCCGTTGATCTTGGCTCGGGTGTACTTGGCCTGGCGGAAAGTGCCGATATAAAAATCATTGTCTAAAATTCCCTGCACCGTGACGATGGCCCAGGCGGCTTTCGTCTTTCGGGTGGTGGGTTCCCCTGCCGCCTCCTTGCGCATCTGCTCCGACATCCGGGGCGTGGGGATGCCCTGCTCCGTCAGGTAGTTGGCGATTTTCTTGTAGCCCCAGCCCTGGTTGTTGTACAGGTCAAAAATTTGCCGCACGATCTCCGCTTCCGTAGGGACGATCTCAAATTCTTTCTGCCTGTTGATGATATAGCCGTAGGGGGCGGCGCAAAGCCATTTCCCGTCGGCCTGCCGCCGCCGGATGACGTTTTTCACCTTCTTGCTGGTGTCGGTGACAGGCATTTCGTTGATGAGGAATTGAAACTGGATTTTCAGCCAGTCGTCATCGTTGGGAAAGTCGATATTGTCCCCCACGGAAATGATGCGAACCCCGGCATCCCGCAGATCCTCCAATTCCACCAGCCCCCGGGAATTTCGCCGGGAGAATCGGGAAAAATCCTTCACCACCAGAATGTCATACTGATGCCGGATCAGCCCCTTTCGCATGGCCTGGTAGCCCTCCCGCTGTTCAAAGGTATAGCCGGAACGATCCCGATCCTCATAAAAGGTCAGGCTGCTTCCCGGAAAACGGCGGTTCACAAAGTCCCGGATGATGGCCTTTTGGTTTTCAATGGAAACATTGTCCCGGTCCAGCTCCTCATCTACGGAGATGCGGCAGTAGCCGGCAATGTCAAAGGTTTCAGTCATGGTTATTCTCCCTTGAGGTATTTTTCGGTCTGGCGGTCAAATTCGGAGATATAGTCTGCATCCTGCCGTTTGCGGAATTCCTCATAGATGCCGCTGACCTTTTTCACCGCCGCCTCCCGGGAAATGTGGCCCTTGCCGTCCAATACCTGGCGGCGGTTGTTGGTCAGAAACCGGTCCGTCTCCTTCAGCCAGTCCTGCATGGACATGAGCTGCTCGTCCTCGGCCATCAGCTCGGCATAGTCGATGAACATGGTCACCAGACGGTTCAGCCGGGAAAGCTCCTTTTCGTTCAGGTAATTCTTTGCCACCAGCGTATCACTTTTCAGGATTTTCCCGTCCGGCGCCCCCTTCCAGGTCGTCAGACCCATGGTGGGGCTGTCCAGCGTGGCCCGCTGGGAAATCAGCTCCGCCGCCGTCTTGCCGGTGACGGCATAGTGCAGCTTGTTCTGGACAAAGGCATAGAAGGCTTTCGTGGTCTCACTGTTTTTGTCGTAGTCATAGCTGCACTGCTCAAACACATCCGCAATTTTCTGATAGGCCCGCCGCTCACTGGCACGAATTTCCCGAATCCGTTCCAGAAGTTCGTCAAAGTAATCCCTGCCAAAGGGGCGGCCGTTCTTCATCATCTCATCGTTGAGAACAAAGCCTTTCTGGATGTACTCTTTCAGCGTTTTCGTCGCCCATTGGCGGAACCGGGTGGCCTTTTTGGAGTTGACACGGTAGCCTACGGCGATGATGGCATCGAGGTTGTAGAAGTTTGCCTCATTGGTCTGGGTCTTTCCCTCTATTGCTCCATGGGGCGTGGTTATTTCCATTTTGGAAACAACCATGGATTCATCCAATTCTTCGTCCAGGAAGATGTTCTTCAAGTGCTTGCTGATGGCAGGCACTTTGACACCGAAAAGTTCTGCCATACCCTTTTGTGTCAGCCAGAAGTTTTCATCGTGAAATACCACATTCACGACTTCCTTTTCCGCACCGTTCTGGTATAGCAGGATTTCGCCGCCTTTCACCATTTCCTCGCTCATATCGTTATTTCTCCATATCGTTGTTTTTATTTTTTCTATTACAGATAATATTGTAACACAAGGTTTTGCTTATTGCAAGACAAAAGAGAAAAAAGGCGGGAAAGATCGATCCTTCCCGCCAGTTTTTTAGCGTTCCAAGTTTGCCGTCCGCCGCTTCTTCTCCCGCTGCACCGCCAGTTCCGCGCTGCGCCGTTTGTTATACGCCAGCAGGGCCATGGTGTTCTCCTTCAAATCCTCCTGCCCGGAGTGAAATACCGCCACCATATATTTCTGCTGCTTCCACTGGGCATACATGGGCTTCAGACGACTTTGCAGAGCCTCGTCCCCACTCTCCTTCCGGCTCAACCACACCTGTACCAGCTTCTTTGCATCATCCTGAATAATTTCCATGTTACTGCCCCCTTTTCTCCGAATTGTTCCCAGAGTTTCCTTTTTTAATGCAAATAGGCGTGCTCCTTTCTACAGCAGGGAATTGATGGTATTAAGGTAACAGCTGACACGCCTATTAAGAAGGCCATTGTGCAGACGACCTTTGCGGATGCCAACCAGTACATGAAAGATGGTGTATTGCTTCGTCAAGTGGTCAATGTAATTGATGATATTGATTTGCTTGACTATGAGGAAAGTCACGCTTTCAATGAGATTTATGAATCCATTTTGAAGGAGCTTCAGAGTGCGGGTTCTGCCGGCGAATTTTACACGCCACGAGCGGTTACCGATTTCATGGCGCAAATAATTCAGCCTAAAATTGGAGAAACAATGGCAGATTTTGCCTGTGGAACCGGCGGTTTTCTTACGAGCTGGCTAAAACAGCTGCTTCCCCAGGTAACTGGAACAGAAGAAGAAAAACTATATGCAGATTCTATTTATGGAATTGAGAAAAAGCAATTTCCATAGTCAATCAAATCGAAGCAGTATTACCGCTTGTTGCGCGGGCATAAAATCACCAGGCATACGCCAAAGCAGTGCGTATGCCTGGTTTCCTTTTACCAGTCTATGACCTCGTCGACGATGGTTCGTTGCTCGGTTGAAGTTTTGCGGAGATAAATGCGGGTGGTTTCAATGCTTTCGTGCCCCATAAGGTCGGCGAGGAATGCAATGTCATTGCATCTCTCCAAGAAGCTCTTTGCGAAGCGGTGACGGAAGGAGTGTGGGTATACAACCACAGGATCGATGCCATATCGGACTGCCAGCTTTTTTAACTGCCCGGAGATACCTCTTGTGGTGATTCTGTCCCCGTATTTGTTCAAAAAAACGAAGCCGCTTTCTTGGTGCTTATCGTTCAACCAAGAAAGGGCTTCATTTTGCAGAGCCTTTGGTATGTATATTCGTCGGAGCTTGCCGCCCTTCGAATATAAGTCCAAATGCCCCAGCTTGATGTGTTCCACCTTGATCTGTATGAGCTCGCTAACCCGTGCGCCTGTTGCGGCCAGAAAGCGTATTACAAAATACCAGAATAGCTCGTCATCCCGTTTGAGGCAGGTTTTGAAATACTCATAGTCGGCCTCGCTGATGACATTTTCCAGAAAGGCTTTCTGCTGCACTCGTACAAACGGCATTTTCCAGCTCTCTTTGCCGATGCCCTCCAAGTAGCAGTTGATTGCCCTCAGACGCAGATTGACGGTCTTTGGCTTGTAGTTCTCAATCAACCACACCTTATACGCCCGCAGGTTCTTTTTTGTGATACCGTCGTACTGCGAGCTGTATTGCCGAATGGCAAAAAGGTACGAGGATATCGTGTTTTCCGAGAGGTTTGTGCCTCTCAAGTGTCTTTCGAATTCTTCTATCATAGTGAAAGACCTCCTTTCACTATGATATTATACCGTGTTCCTTTTACAGCCCTTTGACCAGCGGGAACAATTCCTCAATCCGCTGGACGATGCGGTGCTGCTCGGCGAGCGGAGGTAGCGGCACTAACATGGGATAAAGTAATTTTCCAGAAATAACAGGCTGAGCGGTCGAACTCGCTCGTTTCCTTGGTTCCAAATAATCTATAAGAAACTTCAGCCACTTCATTTGCAGAAGTTCTGCGTTGAAATGAGTAATAAATGCATTATCTGTAACCCATGCAAATGATTCAGTAATATGTGTTGCACCGCAATAATAGCCGACACGACCAATTACAAGAGTGCGATGGCATACATTCCATTTATCGTGGGTTCCGGCGATGCCATTTCCTCCATAGACTGGAATGCTACCAGCCGAATTCATTTGGGCTCCTGTCAGCGAATCGCCTGACGATACGGAGAGAATAGTCCCAAGCCGTACCCAAGCCCAAGATTCCGGTATCTCAAAGGGCAGTTCATCGTCGATACAGTGCTCCACACCGTCCAACTTCTCATAATGAGAACTTTACAAAGCAGCCAATGCAAGAAGCGTATTCAGTTTTTGGATAATTCTCATCTGCTCATTCAGTGGTGGAATCGGAATAAGTAAACCTTTCAGGGATGCCAAACCGACAGTCTTTTGTGCTGTACCAGTTGCAGATTTTCTGCACTGCTCGTAAACGAGCGGTGCAGACAACCAGAGCCGCATAAATTCAGGAGATAAACAACTGAGCTTTATTAGGGCTATATGCCGTTGAAAACAAAACTTTCTCTCAGTTTGTACCGGAATGACTATGCCATAAGAACCCGTCACAGTAAACAGAAGGTCGCCGCGTTGGGGAATGCGAATATCTGCCAAAGAAGCGAAGTATTCCTTCGGAACGTAACGGGTATTTGAGAAATCGACTCTTCCATCGGATACATTCGAAATTACCAAAAAGGGAATTCCGTCCTGCACCTGCGGTGGTGGCTGGTGATCTCCATCAGCAATGCTTACGCTTGCTGAGGAAAGTCTCGCCCAGGTCCAGTTCTCCGGTATTTCAAACGGGATCTCATCATCGATGCAGACCGCTTCTGCGCCACGCTTTTCATAATGAGAATTATCCCGTCTGAAAATGATGGATTCGTGCTTGTCCCTTTTGATTTTGCCCTCTTTGATGAGCCGCTGTTTCTCCGCCTGGATACGCTCCAGCAGGACCTCTGCAGGCTCGTCAGACGGGTCTTGCGGTACCAGCTTGCCCTGAACTGCCTCTTGCAGTATCGACTTCTTGAGGGCTTCTGGGAAAGCTTTGCTGAGTATCTGAGCCTTATCGTAGGCATTACTATATGCCGCTATCGACGGTTGTAATTCTGTGTACTTCTGTACGATCCTCAGTTGCTCTTGAATGGGTGGCAGCGGACACAACTGCCTTTTGAGCATTTCTTGCGTTACTTGATTGATAGTTGTAGTAGTTGCGCCCTCAAGCTGTCCGCGGAACAGATAAGAATTTATAAATAGCTGGATATAAGGGTTACACGGGCTGCGGTAAATAGCCATGAACGCTCCGAAGGCCATGCCGTCAGCGTCTACAATAGCGGATTTACCAACCAGCGCACGGCTTCCGTTTCTGGCGCAGATAAGAATATCCCCTTTATGAGCATAAGCCCGTTCGGGTACTGTACAGCTTACATATAGCAGCTCAGAGTAGTCCATCTGCCCGTTTTGGATATTATTTGAGCGAAGTACAGGAACCCCGTCACTTGTAACATCGCTTGGCTTATAGGTCAGCCCAATATTCGTTTCACCGATGCTTCCCAGCCGCACCCACTCCCATGAATCGGGAATGTCAAACGGCACCTCATCCGCCAGAGACCGCACTTCATCGCCGATTTTCTCATAAGGAGTATTATCGGCACCTTTGACTATCTAACTAAAACATGCTTATATTATTCCGAATCCAATTGACATCATTCTTTTCGGAGCCACGAGGGTTGAATATGGAAAGATAAATACCAGTCCTCCAAATAATCATTGCCGTTTTCACATAATCATGGTAAAATAGCAGTAGAATACATAGTAAGGAGGAACAGATATGCGATATACTGTGGATGAAATCAAGGAAATCGTTGCGGCTTTGGCTGCCCAATACGGAGCAGACCGTATTTATCTGTTCGGCTCCTACGCCAGAGGCGATGCTGACAAGGACAGCGATATTGATCTGCGCATTGATAAAGGAGCCATCCGTGGCTTGCAGCTTGGCGGTCTGGCTGCTGACCTGGAAGATGCGTTGGGAATCCCTGTGGATTTGATTCCTACCGGGAGCCTGGACAGCAAGTTTTTGAATTCTATTTCTGATGACGAGGTGCTGCTGTATGAAGCCTCTTGACCGGAATATCAGCATTTTAGAGCATATTGTGGGCTATTGCGACCAGATAGAGGAGACGATTCGGCGTTTTGGCAATGACTACGGCGTATTTTCCGCAGATGCAATTTATCGGAATGCGGCGGCACTGTGCGTTCAGCAAATCGGTGAATTGGCAGGGAAACTGACGGACAAGTTCCGTGTAGAGCATTCCGGCGTACCCTGGCGGCAGATTCGCGGGATGCGGAATATTGTGACCCACAGCTACGGCACTGTTGACCCGGCAATCACTTGAGAAATCCTGACGGAGGATATTCCAAAGCCGAAAGCGTATTGCGGTCAGATTATTGCGGAAGCAGAGAGATAATTTACAAGATGTAACCCCAGTGGATGTCTTTCAAACATCTACTGGGGTTTTCACATTCCAATTTCAGAAGAGTGTACAGTATAGCTTTTTATCGCTTTATTATATCATTGACCATAACTCAATGTACTGCTTATGAGGCATCCGTGCAAAACCAACAATTATTTCGATAATTTGCGCGCCATTGCTATAACTTTCGACAATTGATTGTTGACAGCGGTCTGTAAGGTGGGGTATACTGGGGATATATAATCACTGTTATTTTCATAGGTAAAATAGCAGATTACGTATTCTCACATAAATTATCCTTCTGAAAGCAGTATTGCGCAATCAAAAACGTGCGTGGAGCCGCAATAAAGCATTATAGTGGTCTGGCAGGAAGCTTCGGCAGGGAAATAGTGTGAGAGTGGATAGGAGTGTACATAATGGCCAATGAAGAAAAGAAAATATGGGGAATCCACACAACAGATGATTCCCTTTTTCTGCATGATAACGTCATTGCAATTGGCTGGAAAGACTTTGGCGATTGCAGCAAGCTGGAGCCAAGTCGAGAAGCCTATAAGGCGCACTACATAAAAACGTATCCGGACAGCAAAAAAGGAGCTATTGCTACTAGTGCCGGTATGTTGTATCGTTTTGCCGTAGAAATGAAAATTGGCGACTATGTGGTATTTCCATCTAAGACTGACCGAAAAATTAACATCGGCATTGTTGAGAGCGATTTCATTTATAAACCGGAAGCCGCCCCGTATGTACAGCAGAGAAACGTAAAGTGGCTGAAGCAATTGCCTAGAACAGCTTTCTCTCAAGGAGCTCTGTATGAAGTTGGTTCTGCATTGTCCTTCTTTTTGCTCAAGAACTACGCAGATGAATACATGCAGGCTTTGGATAAAGGCTTCAAGCCATCAACAGCTATGGCAGAACCGGACGAAACTGTGGCGGCTACCGCAGAAGATATTGTTGAAGCCACTAGGGATTTCGTTTTGAAGGAACTGAGCAAGCAGCTTAAAGGATATGCTCTGGAAGAATTTGTTGCAGACCTTCTCCGTGCAATGGGATACCGCTGCACCGTATCCCCCCAGGGCGGCGACAGCGGCATAGACATCACCGCATACAAAGACGAACTGCCTCCCCGTATTCTTGTCCAGGTAAAAAGCCAGGACAGCGACATTAAGGAATCCACCATTCAGTCCTTGAAAGGGGCCATGCGTGAGGGGGATTACGGCTTATTTGTTACGCTGTCCAATTACACAAAGAATGCCGCAAAATACCTGGAGAATACTCCGATTATTCGCGGAATCAATGGTACGGAACTTGTGGATTTAATTTTGAAATATTACGATCAACTTAATGAAAAATATCGGAGGATGGTTCCACTGAGAATGGTGTATATTCCCGTTTCCGTAGAAGAGTAAAAAGATCGTATTGTATTGCGCAAATGAAGTGCAATAGGAGGGTGTATGCCGAAATTTTTAAGAAATACTACTATTATTTTATTGGATGCTGGGGTTGAATCGTATATTTTGGCTCTATACGGAATGGCTATGCCGTCACTTCGACCTGCTAGAAAGGCTGAAACAAAATATGCTCCAGTTTCTGGACTCTTAGGGGCTGCCGCGGAGTTACTTGTGAAAGCTTGTTTAGTTCAGGCAAAAGGGGCATCGGCTATGTATCAAAATGGGGATAGAAGTAGCGGCGTATATCGGTTTGGCAGTGAGGTGATTGAGGAATTGCGTCGATGTGTGCGTGATGAGGAAACATGTATTTCATATTTGTGGAGTAACCTTGATGACCATAAAGGGCAAAAAGAGCAATTACTGCATTGCATAAACAAGTTCAAGCTACTTCAAGTGGAACGGGCAAACGGGCTCCATGCAGGGATGGGAAGTTCTCGGGATGTTACGGTTGCTGCAGCGACAGATGTGTATAGTTTTATTCAACTACTTTCGGGAAGCAAGAAGCTAAAGCCGTATCTAAAAAATGTACCCGGCCCTGAGGCAACGATTCGTGATAGGGAAGCAATTATTGAAGATTTATCTCGGCGATATCGTACAGCAAAGGATGATCAGTCCAAAACTGCATTCTTGAGAAATATGTATCTTGTACTCCCGTATATACCCGAAGTAAAACCAGACTGGATTGATGCTTTTGACAGGATTGCTGCCGCACCCCCAACAGAAGGGGATTTGTCATATCTAGCAAAGACACTTTCTGATGCACGTAGTATTTATCTTCTGAAAAATCGCGGAGGGAAAGATGGAATCCCAGTACGGGTAGATAAAAACAATCCAGCGGCGATTCCGATTGCGATTCAGAACATAAAAAGAGAATTAAAATCTACACCAGATAAATTCAACAATGATGTTCTTTCAGCCAATACCCGCTTGGCTGAGAATAGACTAGATTTACCTCTTGGAGAATTTCTTGTTGACTTGTATGCGTTAGGGTTGGAGGAAGCAGGAATCGTAACAAATGAGAATCCATGTTTAACTGCACAGCAGACGTGGCCATTTGTCGCAGCTGCATATAGTGCCAATGGTTCTCCTAAGCCGTGCTGGTTCATTATACGAAAGTGTAATGAAATTGAACAATTAATAGCAATTCTGCAAAGGGTTGAAAAATTTGGGAATGGGTACTTAAGCAGGAGGATGTCGGAATTACTTGAAGCTTTACGTGCATATAAAGATGGTTCTCCGTCAAAAATCGGAACGCAGGCAAAATCCGATTTCCGTGATCTTAGGACATTTCTTGAAACCAGAGCGAATGTTTCCAATGAACAAAAGATTCCATTAACCCCAGCTTTTTTGAGAAAGAATGCTGTGAGCGATGAAATGAACGTAATTATGCAAGATTTTTTCTCTGGCCAGCAAAACGCAGGTGGTTGCTTGGCAAAAGCAATGGAATTGGACAAACTGATTCCTGGGGATAAAAAGGTTGCATTGGCATTGCTCCATTTATGTGTTAACTCTGCAGATAAACACGGCTTAATTTCTGTCCTTCGTACAGAGCATCTGAAGGGATATGTATCAGTTGCACGGAAGTTAATGTTTATAGTTGATTTCGCTGAAAATGGTCCTTCAATCTAATTGCAACTGTCGAGAAATCCCAATTGCCATTTGGCGCAGCCCACCGATTAATCGACCGGTGGGCTGCGCCACTTCTGTTTCCCTAATTCTCCAACTGATGTTCCACCATCCCCTTGAGATATTCCTCGATTCCACCACCCAGCACCAGCTGCGCATATTCCATTGGCTTATTGTAAATCAGCCAATCCAACTCTGAGCGTTGATACATACTGTCTGCAACTTCGTTTTCCACGGCGATGGTGCTGATAGCAATCGTGCTGCCATCGGAAAAGTGAAGCTCCACGCAGGCGGTGTCCATGTTAAATTCGCAGGAAGTGACTTCTCTCATCTCAATTTACCCCTTTCGTATACGCACAGTTTCGGCTCTCTTTGTTGTCACTATGTACAACTACCACCCCCGTCTTTTAGCCAAATCCAACATAGAAAAGCAGTATTTTTCCCACCGTGTCAATGATGTCTGCAACGGGTCGCCCTCGCGGATACGGAGGGTTCTTCTGATCTCCTTCGGAATGACGATCCTGCCCAGATCGTCCCTTTATGTCAAGTAGGTGCAAAAAAATTTTACAAACTATCCGAAAAGCCTTTAATATCAATGGCTCTGGGCTTTCCGGACGGCGCTACGATGCACCTACGAGGTTTCGATAGATTATGTTATTTTAGGAGCAAATTCGACAGATTTGTCCCGAAATGAAACACCGGAGTCAATTCGCAACTCCGATGTTTTCATCGGTGTCGATTTTCGATTCGTTGAACTTCCAGACAATTTCGATTGTCTCAGTGTCATAAACAAGCACACGTTCAACTGCATCATACAAATGCTCTCTGAGTTTCTCATCGGACAAGCCGGTCATCCGGCTTGCTGCTTCATGCTGTTCTTCTGCATCAAGACTTTGCTGATGAAAGACCTCAAGCTGAGTCTCACAGGTTTCAAGCTGCTCTTTCAGGGCGGCTTGTTTTTGCGCAAGGGTGTCTTTCCCGGACAGATACTCTTCCGGAGTCAGCTTCCCTTCACGATAGTTTTCATAGATCGTGAACCTCTCACGATCACAAGCATCATACTGAGCTTTCAGCAAGACGAGCTGTCTTTCCAGACTTTCGCCTTTGCTCTTCGCTCTTTTTCTGATGGCTGCGGATTCAACACTGACGATCTCGATCTGTCTTTTCAGCGCTTCAAAGACGATTTCTTCAAGTGCGCTTTTCCGCCAGCGGACATTTTCACACGGACTGCCATCGTAATACCGATGTGACGGACAAGCAAATACGGTTCCATTGGCTTTCTCAAGTTTTCCGCCGCAATGAGCGCAGAAGTAAACTCGGTCTGACTGGTCATGGGAGCTTCGGACAAACTTTCTACGCCTCTGGATTGCCTCTTGTGCCTGTTCGTATTCATCCTTTGTCACAATCGCCTCATGCGCATTTTCGCGGACATACCATTCTTCTTTGGGAACGCGCCGCTGATTTTTGTCACGGATGAATCTGCTTTCGCGGGTATGGTTGACCATTGTTCCAGTGTACTTCACACTCTCTATCATAGTCAGGAGACCGCGATGTGTCCACTGGGGCTTCTTGGAAGACGCTTTTCTGGACACGGCTTTATGCTGGGCGGGTGTTGGAATGCCCTCTGTATTCAGTTCCTTTGCAATCTGAGTGCAGGACTTGCCGCCAATCACTTCCATGAAAATACGGCGGACTATCGGAGCGGTTTCCACGTCGATGATAAGATGGTGCTTGTCAGCAGGATCGGCTTTATACCCGTATGGGACTGTATTCACAAACTTTGCCTTCTCCTGTTTCATTCCCATTGCAGACTTGACCTTCTTGGACAGGTCTTTGCTGTAATAGTCATAGATAAGGTTCTTGAAGGCAATATCCATACCGATAGTCTTGCCTTCATGTTTCGCGCTGTCATAATGGTCATTGATAGACTTGAAGCGGATGCCGAGAAACGGGAAAATATGCTCCAAATAGTCACCAACTTCAAGATAGTCTCGCCCGAAGCGGGAAAGGTCTTTCACTACGATGCAGCTAATTTCTCCATGCTTTGCACACTCTATCATCTTTGCAAAGTCAGGACGATCAAAGTTCGTGCCGGAGAAACCGTCATCGCAGAACTCTATACGAGACAGATCGCAGAGAAGCGGGTTCTGATCCAGATGACGATTGATGAGCATACGCTGCGATGCGATACTGTTGCTCTCGTCCTTGACTTTGTTTGTGCGCTTGTCAACGTCTTCAAGCGACAAGCGCAGATAAATAGCGATTTGCTGTTTCATCAAGCAACCTCCTTCCTGATTTTCTCGCAAGTCTTCGTAAGTGCTGCAAACTCATCCATATAGCTGAGTTTGATTTCCAATGTGCCGTCCTCATGAATTTCCATAGTCTCGATGAAAGCGTCCGCCATTTCTTCGGAGATTTCCGTCGCGTCGTGGAAACGGCGGATCATCTGCTTCCACTTCATTTCGCCGGTAATCTGTTCCTCTGTCTGATTCTTTGGCGCTTCCAGCTCGGATAGATTTCTCTCAATCGCCCGGATGTCCTCCATGACGATCTCTTTATGGTGGCTGTACTCGGCGTCAGAGAGCAATCCTTCCTTGAGATCAACATACATACCGCTAAGGAGAGACTGTTTTTGCGCAAGTTTTTGACGCAGTGTCCGTATCTCCTGAACGTTATTGTCTTGCTTAATCATGACTTTTTTCATTGCCAGCAGAGAATGAAGCGTCTTCTCTATATCGAGGAATACTTCCATCTGAGACTTGATGAAGGAAAAAACTGCATCGTCAAGATCCTGCTTCCGTATTTTCACGTCGGAACAACCTCTTGTTCCATGCTCGGCGTAGGTCGGGCATTTGAAGGTGAAATACACCTTGTCCTTCTTCGTGCTGATGGAACGTTGCAATTTCATAATTGCTCCGCACTCGGCACATACAAACTTCTTCCCGTAGATATTTTTCGCTTTGGGTAGATGATCGTACTTGCCTGAATTGGCTCTCGTGCGTTCTACGGCTGCACGGTTGATCTCCTGCACCTTTTCAAAAAGTTCTTCACTGAGAAGTGGTTCATGGGTGTTTTTAGCGATGATCCATTCGTCTTCGGACGTGATGTGATAAGGAATGCCTCCATAGAGACACTGACTGCCTTTCTTCTGAGCTAAATGCCCGATATAGACGATGTTTTGAAGGATTTCGGTTATCATGGTGGTAGTATATAAATAGTACAAAGTAAAGATGACTTCTTCCAATAGATGATATAAAATTAATATATGGAGGAAGAACATTATGGCAAAAGGTACACAATATTCAAAACAATTCAAAGAGGATGCTGTCCGTTACAGAAAAGATCATCCTGAACTGACCGTTCAAAAAGCTGCTGAGAACCTTGGGATCAGCGAGTCTGCATTAAAAAACTGGATGAAGGCAGCCAGAGAAAATGAAGGTTCTGTCCCCACACGCGGAACAGGTAATTATTCCAGTGATGAAGCCAAAGAAATTGCCCGTCTTAAAAGAGAACTGCGAGATACTAAGGATGCCCTTGAAATATTAAAAAAAGCAATCGGTATCCTGGGAAAATAACAGAAGCTATTTATACTGCCACTTCAGAATACACCACAGAGGTGGCAGAACTGCCACAGAAACACCGGGTTTCTGTTAGCGGGGTACTGAAAATATTAGGTGTTTCACGCTCTGGATACCGTGCATGGAAGCAACGTGTCCCATCGGTTTCTGAAAAGCATCGTGATCATATCAAGGATGCTATCAAACAGATCTATGATGGATCGCATCAGAACTATGGTGCACCCAAGATCACAGAAATGCTGCACAGGCAGGGGGAATCTATTGCTGAAAAAACGGTAGGTAATTATATGCGCCAAATGGGGATCAAAGCGCAATGGGTAAAACCATATACAGTAACAACAATCGATTCTGATTTCAACAGTGAACTGCAAAATATCCTTGATGAGCAGTTTAATCCTTCAAGGCCGGACGCTGTATGGGTATCTGATATCACGTATATATGGACATACAATGGATTTGTGTATCTGACAAGCATAATGGATCTATACTCAAGGAAAATCATAGCATGGGTACTCAGTCAGAGTCTTGAAGCAATCCATGTAGTAGAATGTGTAAACAAAGCGAAGCAGATGCGAAATGTCACCTCGCCGCTTGTGTTTCATAGTGACAGAGGTATACAATTCGTATCCCAGGCATTCCAGAAAGTAACAGAAGGAATGATAAACAGTTACTCAAAGAAAGCATACCCATGGGATAATGCATGCATAGAATCCTTTCATTCACTATTAAAACGAGAATGGCTGAACCGCTTTAAAATATTTGATTATAAACATGCATACCGCCTTGTTTTTGAGTACATAGAGACATTTTATAATACAGTAAGGATTCATAGTCATTGTGGATATCTTTCGCCTGATGAGTATGAAAAACAATACAGGAATAAACTATTAGAGCTGGAGCAAAAACTTGCCGGCTAAGTATGCTGGCAAGATGGAAAAAAGTCATTCTTAATTTGTACTTTTTCTTGACATAGGATCATCATGTGTTTGTTCCACAGAATGACCCGATCCTTCTTATTGAAGTTCGTTTCCACCCCGCGCTCCCGTTTGAGCTGACTGGGTGAAAGAATACCGGCATCGTTGAGCTTTTTGTTGATGCCCATGTAGCTGACACCTTCGGCTCTCCATTGGAATATCTGGACAACAATCGGCGCAGTTTCAGGGTCGATCAGAAGATGGTTCTTGTTCTCAGGGTCTTTACGATAACCATAAGGTGCATAGTTTCCGATATAATCCCCGCGCTCCATCTTCGCTTGAAGGGCTGTTGTGACCTTGCGCGAGATGTCCTTCGCATAAAAATCATTGACGATGTTCGACAAGGAAGCGGACAAATGTCCTTCGCTCGTTACCGTTGCAGTGTCAAAGGAGTCATTGACGGAGATAAAGCGCAAATCGAAGAACGGGCAGACCTTTTCAATGAACTGAGAGGTTTCAATATAGTTTCTGCCGAGACGGGATAAGTCCTTCACCACGATGCAATCTACAATGCCCATCTTGACGGCTTCCATCATCCGGTTAAACTCTGGACGGAGAAAATCGGTTCCGGTATAGCCGTTGTCAACGAACAGCGCCGTCTTCTCAAGATACGAGCGTGACGCAACATAGTCTTCAAGGAGCGTGGTCTGGTTATCAATCGAGTCCGAACCTTTACCGTTATCCTCGACGGAGAGGCGGACATAAAGAGCGGTTTTCCAGCGGCGGATAGGAGTATCAACTGCTGGGGTAGGGAGATTTTGCTTTTTCCGCGATACTCGTGCCATTAGACCACCTTCCTTTCAAAGCGAATGACTTTATTCGCGTCCTCCTTTTCCTGACGTTCGCGCAGGAACTCAACGATAGATGCAAAGCGGTCGCAGTGCATGAGACCGACATCAATGTCTTTATTCTCTCGAATGTGAATATAGTCGATTAAGTTGACCACGGTGCTTCGAGTGAGTTCCTTGATATTTGCGTATTTTCTGAATTGCTCAAGCCAGCTTTGTTGTTCTGCCAGACCTCCCATCACGCTGTTTCGCTCACTGGTGAGCCGCATAATGGTGTCGCTTGCCTCCTTGATCTGCTGGTCGAACTGAGCTGTAAAGGCTTTGTATTCCTCACGGCTGATAAAATCGCTCTTGAAGTCTTCATAAGCACCGGTTTTCAAGCGGCGGTTCTTATCAATGATTTCTTCCTGAAACGAAATTTTTGCTTTGATCTTCTCAATCTCGCGGTTTTCCCAAGCCATATCGTCAATCCGCTTCAACGCATCTGCCATATTCATAGCGGCGTCAATATGTCCTTGAACGACAGCGAGAACGGTATCATATACAACAGATTCTTTGATGCTGTGAGACGAACAGAAGGTCTTGTCGCTCTTGTTGCCACCGCAGATGAAATAGGCATATTCCTTATCTCCGCAGCGTGATACTCTGCGTACCATCGGGCTTCCGCAGTCAGCACAATAAATTTTCCCGGAAAACGGATGGACGCCGGTTGCACCGGACGGGCTTCTTGTATCATCCAGCATGAGCTTCTGAACAAGATCGAATTGAGCATGGGCAATGATAGGCTCATGGGCATTTTCTGTCCGCGCCCACTCGCTTTGCGGCTTCACTACGGTCTTTTTAACCTTGTGGTTTGGAGACGTGGTTTTGCCTTGCACCAGTGTTCCGGTATAAACCTCGTTCTTGAGAATGCGATATATCGCAACGGCGCTCCACAGAGCAACCTTCTTCGTCTGGAAACAGGTGCGCTGCTTTGAGCCATTCGCTTTCTTGTATTCAATCGGAGAAGGGACATTGGCGTCATTAAGCCGGTCTGCGATCTGAGCCGGAGACAGCCCTTCTATCTTCCACTTGAAAATATCCTGCACAACCGGCGCAGCAACCGGGTCAATCACCAACTGGTTCTTGTTGTCCGGTGATCTCAGATACCCGAAAACCACACGAGAGCCGACAAACTGTCCATTCCGTCGCTTTGCATCAAGGTTTGATCTGACTTTGATGGAGATGTCACGGCAATAGGAATCGTTCATCAGGTTCTTGAACGGAAGGACAAGCTCGTTGTCTGCCGCTCCGGGCTGTGCGCTGTCATAGTTGTCGTTGATTGCAATAAAGCGAATACCGAGGCGGGGGAATATCTTCTGGATGTAGTCACCAGCCTCAATATACTCACGACCAAAACGCGAAAGGTCTTTCACCACGATGCAGTCAACTAAGCCAGCGCGGACAGCCTCCATCATTCTGTTGAAGTCAGGACGCTCAAAGTTTGCGCCGGTAAAGCCGTCATCGCAGTATTCTTTTACTACGGTAATCTCCGGGTGCTTCTTGAGGTATTCCTTGATGAGCATTCTCTGGTTTGAAATGCTGTCACTCTCAAGTTTTTCGCCGGAAATAGAAAAGTCGCCATCTTCCTTTGATAATCTCAGGTAGATGGCGGCTTTATAATCTTTATCCAAAGATAATTTCAGCATAAAACGCCACTCCTTACTTTATTCCGGTCTGATAACCCGAAAACTAAAGTAGCAGTGGTGTTTCGCTGATTTTGTCCATGCTTATTATAGCACAGTCCAAAGCAATTATCCAGCCTTTTCAGATTTGTTCACAAAAAAGATTCTTTTGGGGTTATCCGACGGCTTTCTCACATACTTGCAAGCAGATTTACAAAATTGTCATTGATCGTAGCCTGAGTATTTGCGTAGGAAACCCTGACTACCGTGTTGCCGACCTTAAACATATAGGGGTTTTTGATCTGCTCCACATAGGATTTCATCCGATCTTCTACTGACATGGAACGGTCAATTTTGACGTCCCGAATATCCACCAAGGAGTCGAGAAGTTCTTTTCTGCTTCTCTCATTCTCCATAACATCACCGCCTTTTTACGAGTATTCTTGCCCAATATTTACCTTCTTATGCGTTAAGCCGCGAGAACACTTTATCAGCAAATTGATAGGCAGCAGTCATGAGGACCGCTGCCCATAGTATTCACTGATAAGTCCTTTCGGACGTTTTCACAGTGTTCTACTTCCGGCATATTTGCAGCTCGCGCCCCTGCCGAATTGGGAATGCTGCGGACTACCAATGGTCAATCGGTATCATGGGACTCTCACCCCTCC